>VMHT01030763.1_pt1 | contig 29250 bp, 39 predicted proteins | sample 4693611 | NCBI WGS metagenome assembly VMHT01 (sample SAMN12280063, study PRJNA550983) | marine metagenome | isolation source: seawater sampled from same location over 5 years 0.02-0.2 micron viral filtrate | place: USA: collected off the coast of southern California halfway between the port... ... | reverse complement strand
TCATTCTCTTCTTTGCAAGCATCAATCGTTCTGCTTTCACATACTTTTCCCTTGCCTCATCAAATGGTTTTGAGTGAACAGTTTGGAAGTTTTTGGAGTTGTTCATGTCATAAATTCCTTTTTGTGCGTTTTTGTTTGTGGGGATGATCTAACACCCCTGAAGCAGTAGATTATGGGTAAATCAATTTATGACATCCCCAAACCCCTTGCTATCACTGCCCTGCTCAGCGGCGAACAACGGAGTCATAGAGTTCACCCTGCTCGAACACAATGTCAACAACCTTCTGCAATGCTTTGGCAGTGCTGATACCAACCTTTGAGTAGGAAGGTACAACACAGAGACCATAAGTTTTCTCTGCGGCAGGTGCCAAGCGCAGAACTCTGCCAACGGTTTGTGTCAACTCAATCACGTCCATGTTACGCATGAAGATCACACAATCAAGTTGAGATACATTAATACCTTCGGAGAGAATGGAGCGGTGAAGAACAACGAACTTTTTGTCGATGTCTTTACCCCAAGCATTTAGCGTGTTGAAGAACTCCTCACGCGATACTTTGACGCCATCGATAACAGCACCAGTCTTGGCAGTGATATACAAATAAGAGTAACCACGTTTCTCCAACTGATCAGCAAAATCAGTTTGGAAGAATGTAGTCAACTGCTTGGTAGTCTTAGCACATACCAACACTTTCTTAGTGCCAACTTCATCGATAGTTGTCAACACGTTGTTGGATTCAAGAAACGGTGTGATAGATTGGCGATCAACCTTATCCATCTCAATCACCTTGACTTTAGGTGGCAAGATGTAACCACCATCAACCAGTTCGGGTGCAGAAACCCGGCAAATAATATCACCATAAACCTCATGGTCATTCATGCCTGGTTTGTTGATAGTGATCGAAGTCTTGCGCGTTGCAGTGAAATAGTAGCAACGATCTGCCTTCTTAGAGAAATACTCTGTAGCAGGGAAAAAGTTACGCTTTACAGAATTATGTGCTTCGTCAAAGTAAATCGTATCGACATCAATACCAGACTCCATTACACGACCAAGAGAATTGTAGGTCGTGAAGATAAGAACGTGCTCACGCACTGTCTGACACATATCAACAAACAATTTAATACGATCAGATTTAGTGGTGTTGAAATGTCTTGTCTCACCACTGTGAACGTGCAGCACATTTGCATTAGTAATATGCTCAAGATACTCAGAAGAGAGTTGCTCTGCAAGAAGAATACGCGGAGCAACAACAACAATCGTGCGAGGAACTTTGATACTGAAACGCTTTTGTGCGTCCATGATACCTACAAGCGTTTTGCCACCACCAGTGGGGAAAATACACTGTCCGATAGCATTAGTTTGAAGCGCATCTAAAGCGCGTTGCTGATGCGGACGAAGAGTGATTGGCATAATGTAGTGTGCTGTATTACTGGAACAGTTTAGGGGCTTCAGTTACTATTCTTATTTTATGTCAAGACAGAATCTCTTACCTCCTTGTCTCACAGTACCATCACCAACACAATGTCGTGACGGAATGTTATGAATAGAGCAATAATCTTTGTAGTCAAACAAGAATTTTTCAAGAATCCACTTGTGGGTGTTGCCATCTTGAGGCAAACCCTTCATAAATGTAGTTTGTCTAGTGTTACGATAATTACTGGTTAAGAAATCATGAAACTTTTCACGTTGACCAGAGTTGAGAATTTCATCCATAAACTCTTGAGTGAATGTACATCCACGAAGAGTAGAACCCGTGACAAAACCTTCAGGAAATACTGCTTTCCAAAGTTTGATACCAGCAATGTGGCGAAACAAATTCTTTCCTACTCCATAATCCTTGGTTGCTTGGATGTAGAATTGATTGAATGATTTCAACTCCAGTGCATCATCTTCCATGCTACCGAAACGATCACAATGCAGATTCAATGCCTCCATGATAGAAAGAATCCAACACGCTTCCTCATCACCGAAGAGAATACCTGCGCGAATTATATCAATCTTTGATAATTTACGACGCTTAGAGTTAATTCCATGAAACAACTTAGACTCCAGTTTGATACACTCTTCCAAAGTTGCATCATCATCATGCTCTAATAGCATTGCTGAGTATTTTTCACCCGATTCTTTTGCTTCCGATAGTTGAAAAAATACTCCCTTATGTTGTCCATCAACACACCAATCTCCACCCTGTTCACCAAGAGATGATGGACGACGTGCGATGACACCTGGCACCATGAGCATACGATTTAATTGTGAAAATTCTTTGATAGCAGCAGGACTAAAATCTCGCTGATATTGAATAGAAACTTTGATATTACTTACATCATCGAACTCTACATAGCGCAACTTCTTACCGTATGCGCCTTTGATTACAAATTTCTCTGCTTGCCGCGTGACTTTTGGGTCAGCAGCAATCTGTGCGATTGTCTGATACATGAGTTACCTCGTAAATTGAATTTGGTAGATATTGTCGCCCGCTAATTGTGCGGACATTAGTAATTATAGCACATCTTAGAGAATTTTGTCAACTTACTCCAATAAGTGGATTCATTTCTTTTCTTCTTGCCAGTGACTGATTAAGATAATCCTCATCAATTTCGCAACCGATGAACTTTCTATCTGTATTATCACATGCAATCATAGTGCTACCAGAACCAGAGAATATGTCAACAACTGTGTCCCCTTGATTGGTATATCCATTGATAATTCTTTCAAGAATAAGTAATGGTTTTTGTGTGGGATGCCAGTTCACATATTCCTTGGATGTTGTGTGGTTATTCTTCTCCCATACACACGTTGGAATTGTACCTTTCTCAAATGCTTTGCCTGTTCTGATGTTTACTTTCTGCTTTCTTTCTACTCGCACAGCATCAGCATTGAACAGGAAATCGTCCCCTTTTGACCAACACCAAGCATACTCATGTTTACGGGCAAAGTTACTCTTACCTCTTCCACCCCAGTTGTAACTCCAAATAATCTCATTCTGTGGAGTGAGAGTGTCATGATGTGTGCTGGAAGTTTCTAATTTATAGCGCAAGAATGTCTCTGTTTTGAGTGTGCCAAATACAACCAACATACGGTTGGGTTTCAATATACGAACACATTCATTAGTCCATTGTTCACACCATTGCAGATATTCAATCTCATCTTTCCACTGAGAATCCCACCCCTTACCACCATCAAAACCGATGAAGTATGGTGGATCAGTGAGAATCAAATCAACAGAGTTATCATCCATTGTAGACAACAACTCTAAGCAATCTGTGTGGTGGAGCATACTATCAGTAATATACAGTTTATTATATCAAAGCAGGGTGTCGATGTCAACCATCCAATCAAGATCGTTCGGCATAGTGTCAATGCAGAATGTGCCAGAGTTTACACGCTTGCCACCATGTTGATTGTGAGGGAAGAACCCACTTTCATCTTGATAGGATAGTTTTTCCATTGCAACTTCTTTACTACAACCCTTGATGATTACCTCATCAGGTGTAAAGAATACAAATGCCACAATGTCATAATCTTGTGACTCACGAATCTGTTGAAACCGATAGTGAGATATTTCACCATCAGTCACCCAACCAAGAGAACCTTTGATCTCTACTTTTATATCATTAACCAGACGATCATAGTCAGTAGAACCTTTAGGTTTGGAAACTTTGTGTCCTTGATCGATGAGAATCTCAGATACAAGTTTCTCAAAGGCAGCACCTTTCTTCTTGCTGCTCATATCCTGAAACAGTTTGATAGGAGAATCAGCATATGGATTGGCATCCATATCTTGCTCATACTCTGCAAATGTAAACGTTTCGCTGATACTTTGGGCAGTAAGTTTCATAGATGTGTGTGATGTTACTACTGAAACAGTTTAGAGGCTTCAGTTACTAACTCAAATGATTTCTCCTCTCATTTGTGCAAGTTTAGCAGCACTATAACATTCTAGGATGGTATATGCAACCTCCCCAGATACCATGTTCTCATCACAGAAAAATTCAACAGAATCCTGGATAAGTTCAATGAGTTGCTGATGCTTTTCAGTGGTGATGTTCATGCGTTTGTAGCGAAGTTTGCGTGTGAGAATACCTCACGGTGGACAAGTTTGAACATGCCAAACTCATTGGTGCGGACATAACCCTCACCACCGAATTGACGGTTGCCCAGATATGCTCTGGGACCATTATTACGGCAGAGTTTGAGCATGTCCTCCTTCATAGATTTGATGAGGAACCAGTAACTAATCAGGCGAGAATTGCTGAACTCATTAGGGTCAATCTCATGCCCCTCACGAATACATTTGTTCAATGCAATCTTTAGTTCTGCTGCCTCAGATGGGGAAGCAAAGTCCACTATCTGAGACATCATGCGAGCAAAAGCAACCTCCCGATGGAAATCTTTGTCAATTTGCCAACAATCAGGTTGCACAAACTTGACGAACTCATTGTCATCAAAGGTGGGGAAAACATCACCATCGCTTACAACAAATGCGTCCTTAAGTTCACCTGTAGATGTTGCATAGAATGTATGTGGAGCAACAACAATAGTTTGCTCTACAAGGTCAGAAAACACATAGGTCACAGTGTTAGGGGCAAAAGTATCCTCACCCATACCCCAACCTAAGAAATCACCCTGAACAATACCAGTGTACTTTGGCAGGAAGGTGAAACAATCATGGAGGATTCGTGCAACCTCACCATCATAGAGGTCGTCAATCTCCTGATGAGAATGTGCAATCTTGATCTTTTTCTTGTTGAATACTGATTTAGTACCAACAAACTTGGTGCCAGTGGCAGGATCGATACCCCATACGATTGCAGGTTTACCGTCCATCTTTACGGACATGTTTGCTTTGGTTTTGAACCAATCCAAAACAGATAGGTCACCCGTGAGAATAGAATCTTCGGGATGTTCGAGGTGTTTGTTTTGCATACTATTAGAACACTTTAGAGGCTTCAGTTAAAGAACTCTTCTAATCCTACTGGTTCACCAAAACCATAGTCATATGTAAGAGCATCATGGCACACATAATGTGGATGGTCAATGGGTACACCAACTCTCTCACACATTTCTTTGTGGTTGTCTTCCATTAGTTCTACAGCATACAACATATTATCGAGAATATGTTGCTCTGAGTGATACTTAATTAGATCATTCTTGAGTGCGATAATAAAATTACCAGAACCAGCAGAGTTGTCAAGAAACTTTGATTCTGGGTTCTTCCTCTTCCCAATATCAATCATCTGAACTATTCTTTCACACATCTCCATAGGTGTGAATACTTCTTGAGTTTCGGCAATTCTTTCATCAGAACGCTCAATTTTTGATCCAGTGTCTTTATTATGCTGATTCTTATTAATGCCCATTACCAAACCTCAAAGTATATGCAGTGATGATTTTTTTCATTCCACAATGAGGAATTCCATTTGTACTTTCCATTGCTATGTTCCTGAAAGTGCCATCGCCATTATGCCCCATTGAAATAATACGATTTAGAATATCTTCTCTGGGATTTTCATCGTCAGGACGAACTTGAATATAATTATGAGATGAAGATTCTTCATAATCTATCCACTCTTTTCCATCATTATTCTTCTCACCAGGCAAGAATACTCTGCCAGATACACCAGCACCGTCACCACCAATAAAAATATCAGCGTCATATCGATACTTATATTTTAAGAATACAATATGAGGATGTTGTTTGTATTCAATATCTAATTGACGTTGCTTATCACCAATCTTCCATTCTTGAATACAGGCATCAATACTTGCAGCAAAATCTTTACTGTCACAATCTTCATTAGATACTAACTCAAGATTTTTATCAATCTTATTGAAGTTTGAAGAACCTTGTTTGACAGATTTAGGGAGCACAAGAATAATCTGCCCATCATTCTCACGAACACGTTTGGCAGAATCATTCAAAAATTTAAGTGCTAATCTCCCTCCCTTTCCATAGGGAGGATTACCAATCTGTGCAGCAAAATCCATCTGACCTATACCTTTGACCATATTATAGCACAAAAAAGGGGCATTGCTGCCCCTTTAGTTTACTTTTCGTATGCGCTTGCAGATTTGTTCTTACCTGCGCGAATATCCTTGATGATACGATCACCAGTGCGTTGCAGTTTCTGTCTCTCAGTACGAGTCAATCCACTTGCTTTTTGGGGTTTATACTTAGGACTTACAGACTTAGTTGTCTTCTTACTCAACAACTGTGATGCTGTTGGGGTTTTCTTCGCTGCTGTAGGTGCTGGTTTGTTATCTTTTCTAGCAGTACGTCTTGCTAATGCTGCTTTCCTTCTCTCTTCTTTTGCTGCTGCTTTCTGTGCATCAGCAGCACTACCTCTTGCCTGTGTTGGTTGTTGTTCTCTTGTAGATGCCTGACGCTGTTGACCAATATCTTTTCTGTCTTTGTATTGTTTAGCAGGTGCAGTTTTGCCGCCACCTATTGCTTTGGTGCGTCTACGTTCTGGTTCAGATTTACGACGATCTGCCCCAATTTCACCACGTTGACCAGTCTTTCGGATCTGGGATGAACCCATAACATCCTTATCGTATGCTTCAGACAAGAATTGAGACAGCGTTTTCATTTGATTGCTTGACTTCCATATATTATATTTAGATGCCCCAGAAGTCAAGGGGCATCGGACACTACTTCAACTGTCCTCTTCCTCCTCAAGTCCACGCAGTTTCTTCAGAGATTGATATGGACCTTTCCATACTAAATTTTCTGCATAGAAATAATTAACACGCTCTCGTCGTGCTTGCTGCAACATATCCATCTGAAGTTGTTGATCTTTTGTAAATACAAAGTTTTGATCACGCCATGCTTTTTTCAGTTCTTTGATGTGAGAGAGAACGTTTACGGTTTGAGTCATAGTAAAATGAAAATAAAAGTAGGCAGTTGCTGATAGCATACTTGCCAAGATGTTCGGTGAACATCAGCACAGTGACCGTAACGGGTGTGCCTGCCTACACTACAAGAACAATTTAGGAGCTTCAGTTGTTACTTAAATCAGCGAACCTGATAAATTGCCCGTTCGTTAGTTGGAACAATAAGTCCATCCGTCTTTGCCTCACTAACTCCCCACTGAACACCGTTCTTTTGAGGAGGAGTTTTTGCACCTAAGGTATTATACAGTTCACAGAGTGTGATGTATTCCCTACCACTCTCAATGAGAGCATTAATGCAAAGAAGTGTGGCATATTTGAAGAATTTGTTACTGTTTCCAGAATCGGAAGTGTGATTGACCACACGACCGACTTTGCTGCTAAGCAGATTCATAGGTCTTACTAAAGTATTCACCATTGAAACACTTTAGAGGCTTCAGTTATTATTTGGCAAGGATTTGAATGTTTGTTGCACCTTGATCCTTTACAATACCTTCCCAGAATACAGCATCCTCAATTTTGTAGAATGTTGCAGTCTGCATTGCGGTGCCTTTTTTCTTCGGTTTGAGATACTTCACTTGATACTTCATTCCAGTGCCTTAATACTCCAGATACAATAAAAACGTTAGTGACCATGTAACTAACAAATATAAGGGTGCGAATGATAGCAACCCAATCATCATAAGTTTCTGTCTTTGTGTCACTAAAACTCCCTAACGAATACTTCCATATCGTCCAAATTCGTCGCATTCTTGTATCTCCTGCTATTCACATATACAAGTTCACCATATTCATAATTATTAACCACAATCAAGCAATGATGTTTTTTGTGCATAGGCACTAGATTATCTACTTTTGGTTTGACACTAATTTCAATGGTGAGATGATCCTCATCAAGATAATACACCCAACCCTCAATATTTCTCCACTTGACATAATCATCAATTTTAGGAGTATAATGCATGTTCAAGTGGGTTGAGATTGAGGGGCATTGCAGTGTAATTCCTGGTGGCATTGATGTCCGTTTCCTTGCCTACTTTCTTTGAGTTGATTGGAGAATAATACTTTCGTTTTTTTGAATCGTAAAATCCCCAGATGGTTCTAACGGGATCAGAAGTGTAACTAAACACAGCATGATTCCGCAACCATATAGCAGTAAGATTGCGTTTGAACGAAGTGTACTCATAAGAATAACCTTCAGGTGCTTTGTGTGGAAATTCAGGCGGACAAAGGTTCATCAGGGATTACAATAGACAAATAGTCAGGATACATTTCCTGCACAATATACTGTGCTAGATTTTTTGTGGGTGCGATGACATCAACGCATACACTTAGAAAATCTGGTTTATCATCAGATGCATCTTGCATCGGTAGTTCGATGTCAATACGCCAGATGTTACCGTGCTTGAGATGACTATCCCAAGATACTATCATGTCAGGTTGCATGGTGTGCCTTTAACTCTGGATTAGGTTGCGATTTAGTTAGGTCACGACGAGACTGGTTCTTAATCACAATGAAAGCATCTTTGTTGTATTTGCGTGTACCAATGGGAGATTGCCACTTTTTATTGTACTCTTCACCCACATCAATACCTGAAACTTGAGTACCACCAATCTCTACGGTGATTTCATCATCATCTTCCCACTTAAGTTTTTCGATGATGGCATTGATTTCATCAATCATGTTGTAAATTGCTCCACAATTTCGGACTCAACATCTTCTGCAAGTGCATAAGTTGGTGCTTTCAAAATGTTCTCACGAAGACGATTGTAATAATCGTCATTCAAGTTTTCATCTTCAGCAGTAATCAAATCAAAACATTCTTCATCACTCTGGGCAACAACATTCCAGATGCCACCATATTCAGAGCGAGGGAATGGAATGAAATGATCAACAACGTAAAGGAATTTCTGAGTCATTGTCTCCATTGAATTACAGTTTGATTATATCAGGAACAGAAGAATTCTGCAAGGTAGTAATCTACTGTAACTTCCAATTCTTCTGCTTCTTTCTCAACTTGATACCAAAATTCATTTGAGGCAGTTTGCAGTTCTTCTTGAGTCATTAAGTTGATGCTTACAGGACTAGAACACTTTAGAGGCTTCAGTGAATATCAATGTGCAAAAAAGGCACTAAGTAATGAGAGTGTCCGTGTCCCTTGTAGTGGTGATGCTTCTTATATGAATGTTCACCACCATAATGATAAAGACCATGATGATTTCCACCATGTTTATGGCAGTGGTGAATTGCTTGCTTACCATGAATGTGACAATGATTATGTCTGTGATGTGAATGATAGTGGTTACTATGTGCCATAGCAGGAGCACCAACCAATCCAAACAGCATCAATGCAGGGAATAGTTTCATTGGTTTTGGGATTTGATTTAATTATACAAAAAAAGGGGTGCCAGTCAAGCACCCCTGTGTCAGTATTTCAAGTGTCCTCACCTTTCAGTTTCCTGACCAGATGTTCTGCCCATTCTTCCATTTTATCTGGATGAACAGCACGAATACCTGAGTCTTTCACTGCATTTTCAATAGATTTCATTTCCTCATTACAAAGTTTTTTAGATTTGGAAGGAAGTGTCATATGCAATATTGAAATACCTTTTGTATTATATCAGTATTTACAAACAAACTTCTGTATCTTAATTATCATTTAAGATTCTTGTTTCATTTGTTTGCGAACTTTCTTCAACTCTTTCAATTCACCTTTAATCATTTGATAGGCATCCTCTGATGATAGTTTCTTTGCCATTTCCATAGCAGAGATAACTTCTACTCTTGTACCAAAGTGTTGCAATGCCCTCTCAAAGGAGTCAAGTTCTTCGTACATCTGTATCCTTATTCACTATATTATATACCACAGGTTGAATTTTATCAATCTTTGCCTGTAATCTATTTTCTAATTCATACAAAGCATTAGTCGTGTTGATATTTTCCATTTCTAGTTCATCAACACGACTCTCTAATTCTGAAATATAACGATAAACAGAGACATCAACAAATCTACTTATTATTTTTTCTAACATTATTAGATTTTCGGTAATTTACAGTTCTTTGGTGATGCCTCCTTGATTTCATAAAGTAGTTCTCTCTTGACAGATTTAGGAAGATCTTTCGATCCCTGCACATTGAGAGCAATTCGTTGTGCATCAGAGCAAGATATTATTGATGATAATAGTATTTCTATCATGATACACTCCTGCTGTTACACTATTTAATAACTGACCAATGGTCATCTTCACATTCATTAATCCAAAAGAAGTAAAGTCCATTGATAGATGCCAGAAATACTTTCCCATCCTCTCTCTTCTCAACACGACAAGAGTGAAGACTGTGCATCTCATTTGCAAAACGATTCTTTGCTTTGGATGTTTTGGGTTGAACGCAAAGGAACTCTGTTTTCATAGTGGTCATAATTTGCCTTGAACCTCAACAAAGGTAGTTTACAGGGATTTCAGGTAGTTGTCAAGTAATTCGCTTTCCATTGATTCTGCCTCTAATTCCCATGGTTCATCACTATAATCCATGAGAGAGCAGTCTGTGCCCTTCCAGCAGCGTTTACTGCGGGCAAAGGATAAATCCCCCCTAACATGCTGTAATAGATGCCAGAGTTCGTGCAGAAGGGTGATTGTGTAGGTATCAGCATCTAGATTGGATTGCATCTCAATCTCAAAATGTCTTGGGTGATATTGTTGATCGACCACCCCAATCCATGCCAGAGCAAAATCACGTTTCATACCACGATGGGTTATATCGATCGTAATTTTATGTCTTGGTAGATACTTACTGATGAACCAGTTGACAATACTTTGAGAACGGCGTACACTGTATCCATAGCCGAATGTACTAAGAAATAGCATAATTAACGAATGATTGAGTTAAACGAACACCCCAGTTCATCATCCACATGAAGGATGCAATGAACAGGAGTTTTTCCAGTCCTGTCATAAGTTTGCTGCTCTCATTACTGGAACACTTTAGAGGCTTCAGTTATGCTATTTGTACATACGATATATAATCTACTACAAATGATATTTTAGAATGGCACAAGACGAATTGCTTTCGTTATTTCCAACACCAGTTCTTATTGCACAATATCCGGTGTCATATGAGAAGGAGTTAGAATATATTCAGAACCTCCCTTGTCGTAGAGAGAACAAGGGAGGAGATGCTGGTAATAAGATTCATTATAACCGACAATCTGAAGATACTTTTGTGTTAGATAAACCAGAACTTTCTAATATCAGAGAGTTTATCAAATCTAAGATCTTTAAGTTTGCACGAGAGATCATGCTTTCTAAAGATGAGGTGGTGATTACTCAGTCCTGGATCAATAAGTCTGGTAAGGGTGAGTCACACCATGAACATGTGCATCCTAATAGTATGATTAGTGGTGTTTGGTATCCTGTTATCAATGAACAATTGCCACCGATTCAGTTCCGTAGCAGAGCACAACGGGATGTGAGTATGTCTAATGAGAAGTATAATAACTTTAACAGTGCAACATTCTTGCTGCCAATGAAGATGGGAGAGTTAATTATTTTCCCAAGTAACCTGACTCATAGTGTTCCTGCGAACCAATCTGATACGGAACGCATCAGTTTGTCGTTCAATACTTGGGTTAAGGGTAGTCTGGGTGACATAAATTCACTAACTTATCTGCCACTGGATCGTTGCGTATGACCTCAACGCTATCACGACCACTCCCAGAGTTTCATGGATTTGGATATAGAATTGCACAGATAGAAAACAATACTCACTGTAACTATAAGTGCTGGTTCTGTCCTAACGCTTATGATAAACCTGCACCGAAGGAGTGCATGAGTCTAGAACAATTCAGAAAGATTCTAAATGAAATTCGTTCCGTCTATATGCCATGGGAACTGAATGACATTTCATTTGCAACATATAATGAACCGAACCTTGATGATACTTTCAAGGAGAAGTTGCAAATAATGACCGATATGGGATTTGATTATGAACATATCTCCAATGGCAGCATGGTTACAACTGAACTGACTGATTGGTTAATTGCAAATCCACAGAGAATCAAACAGTTTCGTTTGAATATTCCTACGATGGATGAAAAGAAGTGGAAAGACATTACTGGTTCATCAACTGCAGTGATGTATCGAATGTATTATCAGTTGATGTATCTGTTTGAGAACTCACAGAAACTAAACTTTCCCATTGCTGTGATTGTGAATGGTGATGGTAGTGAGAGTCATAAAGAAGAGTTCATGAAAGTCTATCAGAAGTTTCAAAGATGCCCTCCTGGTATTAACTTTAGTATGACTGGATTGATTGATAGAGCTGGCACACTTGAAGGTGCAAACTGTGAGACACAAAAACTCCCTACAGGTTCAATTGATTGGGAAAATAATCCGTTGAGATGTAGTGCTGGATACTTTGATAACTTATATTTTGGAATTAAAGGTAATGTATTCTATTGTTGTCATGATTACCATCAAGAATACAGTTGTGGTAATATAAATGATATACCACTCAAAGAACTTTTAAGTTCTGAAGCATATGAAACTCAGAAGTTGAGATTTCAAAAAGATTTCTGTCGTAAATGTGAACAAGCAAGACCACTGGAGTTAGTACAATGACCGTTTCGCCTAACATGATCGCAATGAACAAATATGATACTCAACTGCGTGACTTGATTCATGTAGAGAAGGGTATTATTCCTGCTAATCTGTGTGAGTATCTCGTAGAAGAGATTGAAAAGAATGAATGGAGACCACACACTTGGTACAATAATGTTGCTGACTCATTCGGTTCTGAAGAAACAATGGAACTGGATGTGCAGAACATTACTGGTGAGCATCAACAATTACTGACACCTTTCATGATTCAGGCAGGTGCGGCATATAATGCAATCTTTTCATTTAATTGTGAAAGAACTCAACAGATTATGAATAAGTTCAGTGCAATTCGTTTCAATCGTTATGCACCAGGACAGATCATGAGGCAGCACCATGACCATATTCATTCCTTGTTTGATGGTAATGAGAAAGGTATTCCTGTCCTTTCATTCATTCTCAACCTGAATGATGACTATGAAGGTGCAGAACTATTCTTCTGGGATGATTATGTTGTGCCCCTAGGTAAGGGTGATATTATTATGTTCCCTTCTCTCTTCTTGTTCCCTCATGGTGTGAAGGAAGCAACCAAAGGTAAGCGTTACTCAGCCGTGAGTTGGGCTTGGTGATTATAACCCTCCGTGACCATTGGAAAATGCTCCTAGTCTTCCTCTTCCATTAATCAAATCTCCAAAATCAACAGAGTTTCCTTTAGATGCAAATTGATTGTAATCCATCACATTACTTCCAACATAACCACTTCCTCCTGAATCTGATCCACCAGTAAAAACACATCTAATAGGAGATGAAACTACATTTAAAAATACTCTTCCTGATGTTAGACTACCAAAATCAACTGCATCGCCTAGAGTTGAAATAGTAAACATATCAATATCACTCAAATTTCTAGTTCCTTGTCCTCCACCAGCAAGACCAATGACTGAATTTGAAGCTCCACCCATTCTCACATTTTGTGATGCCGTGCAGTTACCAAAATTGGCAGTTGTTCCTTGAGTTGCATAATGTACATATGTTGCACTACTTGATGTTCCACCTGAATCAGTTACGTAGTATCCACCAGCAAAAATTGCTCTCGTAGAATTTCCAAAATCTGCATGTTGGACACGATTTTTACTGGATTGTATATCGCCAAAATCTTGTGCATTGCCTGTTGATGATATAGTTACATAATCAATGTTATTGACTGGAGCAAATGCATCATCTCCAAATCCTCCGGCAATAAGACCTCTGGTTTCATTTGAACAACCACTACCACTACTAGCAGTATCTCTACCAATATCACCAAAAGTAGTAATATTTCCGGTTGATGCTGTGGTTATAAATTTTATATCAGAGATTTGACTAGTGGAATTATTTGCTGGAACTCCACCTGCAACAATTCCTCTCGTGCTAGATGAAAATGAATATGATTGCTGTACCTGATGTGTTGCACCAAAATCAACTGGAGTCCCAGTCGTATCGACCTGTATATAATCAATGTAAGAATCTATAGTGCCTTGATCATAACCACCAACTATCACTCCGCGAGTTCCACCAGTCAATAAATCTGGTGACCAACTATCAACTTCCATCCATATTCCATTGGGAAGTGTTCCAACTCCAACGGGTCCAAGTATATAAACTTCTAATTTTTTGGAGTCAGTATTAAATCTGATTGATCCTGCGGGTGCTTGAATATAAGAGGGAAGTTCAGAATCATCACTTCCACCGAAGGCACTTCCACCTCCTACTGTGGTGTAACCTCCACCACCTCCTGCTCCACCTGATCCACCTGATCCTCCAGAACCACCGGAGCCGCCGCCTCCGCCGCCTCCGCCGCCTCCGCCACCACCGTATCCCATTAGCCTAAACCTCCATGTGAATCAGATAAAGAACCATAAACTCTTCTACCACTATTCAAGTCACCAAATGCTGTTGAGTTTCCAAGTGTTGCGATAAGAGTGGTTTCAAGTGCTGTGTCAACATCACCAGATGCAGGACGATAAACACCTCTGATTTGATTTGATGTACCAGAACCACCACTTCCTGCTGTTGTATCTATAGAATTTCCAAAATCAATTGCATCACCTTTCGATGCCATAGTGATATAGGTGAGTTCATTATCTTGTCCTCCTGGACCTGTTCCTTCTCCACTACAAAAAATTCCTCTTGTAGAAGAATTTCCTGCATTACCATAGAAAGCGTCATTATTTGCCATTAAATCACCAAAATCCATTGCATTACCTGTTGATGCAATTTCAACATAATCTATCACATTTACTCTTGTAAGTGTTGCAGGAGAACTAAATGATCTTCCTCCTGCAAATAATCCACGAGTTGGACTAGATACACTGCCATGAGTTCTTCGACCAACAGTGAGTTCTCCAAAACTTGATGAATTTCCTAGTGATGATATCGTAACATAATCAATATTAAGCAACCCTGAACCAACACCCTGAGGTCCTGAATAAGGAGAAATTGAATTATATCCACCAGCAAAAATTCCTCTTATATTATTTGATGCTCCACTACTAATAACTGGCCTAAAATTTAAATCACCAAAGAAAAATGAATTACCCGTGGAAGAAATGGTAACATATTGGATGGCGGTATGTACACCCCCAGTGCCACCTGGAGGTCTTCTGCCACCAAAAAATAAACCTCTTGTCGAACTTGCTGTTCCACCAGAAACAGTCCCTGAAATAGTTAAATCTCCAAAATCAAATCCAATTCCAGTAGTTGCAATTTGCACATAATCCATTGCGAAAAGTCCTGGATTTGGAGATGCATCATATCCACCACCAAAAATACCACGACCTCTACCACCACGATAAGAAGTATCACCTCTTGGTAGTGACATTGCACCAGTAGAATCCATCTTAGAGATGCCAGATATTTCAGGACCGTGAGATCCTTCTAAACCTTGTATTTTGTTTATTTTAATTTCTGACATAGGTTCTCATCTCATACGATTATTTATCCAAGACCACCATGGGAATCAGAACATGCCATTGCAAAACTAACGATTTGTGTTAGGTCGCCAAAATCTGTCGCATTACCAGTTGTTGCAATAGTTATATACTCAATGTGATTATCATTAGCACCCATAATTACACCTCTAATGTGACTTGATGTTGCTGCTTGTTCATTGTATGCAACAGTCAAATTACCAAAATCTTGAGTATCACCTTTTGATGCAATAGTAACATAACTAATCTCATCTGTTGAAGTAGGAGAAATATAACCACCAGCAAATACTCCACGAGTTGGAGATGATAATCCATTCGTAATTGCTACGTTAGCAGTATGATAGTCACCAAAGTCTTGTGCATTACCAGTGGTTGCTATGGTTATATAATCTATGACATTAGAACTATTTGATCTAATAGCATAAATTCCTCTTGTATCATTTGCCAATGCTCCACCACTCGCAGATGTTTCTGTCAGTTCACCAAAATCTGCTGCATTTCCTTTGGTTGCAATTGCAATATAAGTTATATCCTTAAAAACAAGTGGGTTGTCTCCTCTACCAAAAAATATTCCTCTAGTGTCATTAGAGGCACCCCTTCTACCTAATCCAACTTTAGTAAAATCTCCAAAATCAAAAGAACTACCTGTTGATGATATTGTGATATATTCTATATTATTTGTATCTGTGGTTCCATTTGGAGTTGTTCCACCAAATATGCCACGAGTTGATGATGAACAACCACCACCTTGACCTGTTGCTGCTGTTAGGTTACCAAAATCTCTTGCAACTCCGAGTGTTGAAATGGTAAAATAATCCATCGTATCGGTCCTTGATCCAGGAACAATACCACCAGCCCTGACAGCACGACCTCTACTACCTCTCTCTGCCGTAGTTCCGCTTGGAGGAATAAAGTGAGATCCTTTTGCCTCTACAATACCAGATATTTCTGTACCACTACTCCCGTCTCTGTTGGTTATATTATTTACTTTCAGGTTTGCAGTTCTATCATCACCTATGCGACGGTATCCTGATCCACCGGATCCTCCTGATCCACCAGAACCGCCTCCACCACCGGAGCCGCCACCTCCGCCTCCGCCTCCGCCATATCCCATTAGTTACTCCGACTATAGTATCTCACAGTATTTATCCCAGTCCACCGTGACCGTTTGATGCCATCATTGGTGCTTCTGTAATCTGAGTTAAATCTCCAAAATCTATTGCATCACCTTTACTTGCAATTTGTACATAATCCATAGTGTTAATTGTTGGGTCTGCTCCACCAAATGCTACTGATCTTGTTGGGGATGCTGCGGCACCTCTGGATCTGACATTATGACTGGTATCACCAAAATCAACTGCATCACCTAAGGAAGAAAGTTCTAGGTATTCGATAGTATTTGTTCCAGTAGCAGCTGAGGGTGATGTCATACCATTCCAAAGAATTCCTCTCACTGAATTAGATGCTCCACATATGTGCCATCGTGCAGCAGAAAGATCACCAAAGAATGCAGAATTTCCTAGAGTTGCCGTGTGTACATATCCTATTGCATTTGTAGTGCCAGTACTAGCACCAGATGCATGGATGCCACCTGCCTGAATTGATTTCACCGAATTACAAAATCCTGCAGTATTCTCAGTACCATTGGTGGAAACAGCAAGATCACCAAAAGTTTGGAAATTGCCTGTTGTTTGAATTGTTATATATTCAATAGCATTTCCATTTCCACCACTAATTAAACCTCTGGTTGAATTTCCATTGAGACCTTTTGTAGCACCAGTAACTGATGTAGACAAATCACCAAAGTCTTCGACTGTTCCTTCTGATGCGATTTCAACATATTTTACATGCACTTGTCCTGTGTGAACACTGCTACTATTACCTCCACCAAATACTCCTCTTGTTCTATCTGATGCTGAAAATCCAGCATATTGATTTCCCTCACTACCAGCATCACCCCATTTAGTGGCATTACCGGTTGTTGCAATATTGAAATAATCAATGTCTGCCTCACTACCACCACTTCCTGGAGCAGTGTAACCTCCTAGTTTTAATCCACGAGTTCCACCAGTATGTAATTCTGGTGAATCAGTCGTAATCTGAACCCATTCTCCTGCTGCAACAGTTCCAATACCAGCATAAGAACTACTATCTCCACCTTCCATTCCAATACGGAAATACTCTAACTTCATAGAGTCCGTGTTGAATCTGATTGCTCCTGGAGTAATATTAACTGGTGGTAATTCTTCGTGTGCCATTATCCTAAACCTCCGTGGGAATCAGAAAAACCAGCAGTTTGGTTTCTTGCTACCGTTAAGTCGCCAAAATCTTGTGCATTTCCAGTGGTCATAATAGTCACATAAGAAACAGAATTGCCATCACTTGTCATATCACCAAAAATTGCTCTGGTTGGTGTTGAACATGCATTCGATAAAGAAGATCCAGCAAGACAATCACCAAAATCTATTGCATCACCAAGACTTGCAATCGTCATATAATCAATAACATTTGTAGTACCGCCAGGTTGATTTCCTCCAAAAATTATTGCTCTTGTTGAATTAGAAGCACCACAACCTTCTCTTCTTGATACTGTCAAATCTCCAAAATCTTTAGAATTTCCTTCGGTAGATATTGTTATATACTCCACTACATTTGTATGTAGTCCATATGGGGATATAAATGGATTATTTCCTAGTGCAATAATTCCTCTGGTTGTTGATGCACCTGTCATGCCATAGGATGAATCTGTAGTCAAATCTCCAAACTTGGATGAATTTCCTTTCGTTGCAATAGTTATATACTCAATATCAGTTTTACCGCCAGCACCTGTGTCTGGTGATGTATTACCACCTAGTGAAATACCTCTAGTATTATTGGATAGACAAGTATTTGATCTTCTTACGGAAGTTAAGTCACCAAAGTCAAAAGTATTTCCTGTTGCTGCAATTGTGATGTATTGTATGATATTGATATTGGCAGGAAATTGTTCACCACCCATAAAAATGCCACGAGTGGATGATGCACATGCACCAAATTCTGAGGTTGCATTGGTTAGATTTCCAAAATCTGTTGCATTTCCAAGAGTTGCGATGGTGAAATAATCAATAGTATCTCTTATACCTTCAGGAGATGTTCTACCCCCACCAAAAATACCACGACCTCTACCACCACGATAATCAGTATCACCAGAAGGCATCACAATACCAGAAGTTCCAGTGAAGGTAGTGATACCTGCTACATCTGGGCCTCTGGATGCATCTTGACTTTTGATCTGATCGATTCTAAATTCTGACATTATAACCCTCCATGACCATTTGATGCTCCTGCACCGAAAGCTTGCGCGAATGCACCGCAAGGACTTGTTACATTGCAATTATAAATATCACCAAAATCTATTGAATCTCCTGTGGACATGATTTGAACATACTGAATTGTAGATGTATAACCTGGTGATCCTCCTCCCATCATTATACATCTTGTAGAAGACGATGCCCCTCCTCCTGCTCCTCTCGCAGAAAGCAAATTACCAAAATCCAGTGCATCACCAAGAGTTGAAATTGTAATGTAATCAATTACATCCACATATGCACCTGAATCATATCCACCCATAGTTATTCCGCGAATTGCATTAGATGTGATAGATCCTGTTGTACCAAAAGATCTGCTTCTAGTAAGATCACCAAAATCTGCAGCATTTCCCAAAGTTGACAATGTTATATAATCCATTGTATTAATATAACCTGGATTCCTACCGCCTGCATAAACTCCACGAGTGGGAGAACACATTGTTGAGGCAGGATATTCTCTTCCAGTTGTTAAATCACCGAAGTCTTGTGTGTTTGTACCCGTTGATTGAATGTTAAGATATTCAATTCCACTAACTATTGTGCCTGGGAAATTATTTCCTCCGGCAAATATCCCTCTTGTGCTATTGGCACAATTTCCTTTTGCGTACGAACGATTTAACAAATCTCCATTAAAATCAATTGAATTTCCTGTAGATGCAATAGTTACATATTGTATTGCATTAGTATAGTGTGGTGATGTGTTAGGAGAACCACCCGCAGAAATTGCTCTAGTTCTATCTGATACTGCTGAATTAACATGAGTGTGACCATCTACGATTAAATCACCAAAGTTTTGTGTATTGCCTGTTGTTGCTATATTGACATAAAGAATTTCATTCAGATACTGGCTAGATGGATTATATCCACCCAGTAATAATGCACGAGTTCCACCAGTCTGAACATCTGGTGATGTTGCTTGTATTTCTTCCCACTGACCAGCAGCAAGCGTGCCGATTCCTGCCATTGAAGCAGATCCATTGTAGTTTGCACTACCACGAAAGATCTCCAACTTCATGGAGTCGGTATTAAATCTAAGTGCCCCTGGTTTAATCGTCATCAGATATTACTCTCCATAGTTATATTTAGAGTCCTCCGTGACCATTAGATATTGAAACTTGATGATTTGGAGTATAATTTAAGTCACCAAAATCAATTGCATTTCCTGTTTCTGCAATAGTTACATAATCCATGTTTGTAACTTTTGGATCTCCACCCATAAAGACTCCTCTGATTACTGAGGAACAACCTGAGAAATTTCTTGTTTGATAAGTTAAATCTCCAAAGTCTTGCGAACTACCTGTAGTTGCAATGGTAATAAATTCAATTGTATTTAAATCTGTTCCACTTGGGCTTGGTTCTCCACCTGCTACTAATCCTCTGGTAGAACTTGCACATGCAGCATTAAAACCAGAAGAAGTTGTTAAATTGCCAAAGTCTTGTGCATTTCCCGTTGATGAAATTGTATAATAATCGATATCATTTTGTGCAGCACTAACCCAACCACCTAAAACAACACCTCTTACTGAAGACGATACTGCACCTGCTGCTCTTTTTCCCTGAGTTAAATTGCCAAAGTCTTGTATCGTTCCCGTTGATGCAATGGTAACAAGATCAATTTCATTTTTTACTGATGTTCCTGATAAAGTATATCCACCATTAAATAATCCTCTAGTTTGATTTCCACATCCATATGAATCTCTTCTTCCTACCGTTAAATTACTTGCAAAATCTGTTCCATTTCCAGTAGAGGCAAAAGTAATGAATTCAATTTCAGCAGTATCTCCTGGTCCAGCACCACCTGAGAAAATGCCTCTGGTGTCACTTGCAACTCCACCTCTTTCACCTGCGGAGGTGACCATTGTTCCGAAGTCCTGAGTGTTTCCTAGTGTTGATATTGTAAAATATTTTATTACATCAGTATGTCCAGGAGCATAACCTCCGGCAACAACTCCACGAGTTCCTGTTCCACCAGCAGAATTAGTTTGATTATGATCACCAAGTTCATTGCTATTCACAATCACATCAGCCCAATGAGTTCCTGTGTAATATTCAAGGTGATCACTATCAGTATTGAAACGAATCATTCCCTCACCGGGATTTGAAGGTCTTTCCGCCGTTGATCCTGATGGTGGAACAAAATAGTGTGGTGATGAGAATGTAGAGATACCCGATACTACTGGTGCTCCATCTTCGTTCTCGTTAAAAAGATTACTTACATTAAGTCTTGACATGATTATAAACCTCCGTGACCGTTGGAACAAGAACCATTTCTACCTCCACCAGATACGAAAGAGAAGTCACCAAAGTCTTGTGCATTACCTGTTGTTGCAATTTCAATGAAATCTATAACTCCTGCTGGACTTCCTATTGCACCTAAAATACCTCTTGTTGATGAAGATGTCCCACTATGTGCCGAAAATGCTGCAGTTTGATCTCCAAAGTCTTGTGCATTACCTGTTGTTGAAATGGTGACAAACTCAATAGTATTCTCGGATGCACCACCATCATATCCACCACATATAAGACCTCTTGTTGAGTTTGATAATCCTGCTAATTCTCTTTTATTTGTAGATAAATCACCAAAATCTTGTGAATTTCCTGTTGTTGAAATGGTTATATATCGAATAGTATTGATATTAGTAGGAGTTCCTCCACCAGCAACACATGCTCTTACAGAAGAACTAAATCCAGCACCCAAAGCATTAGAATCTGATAAGTCACCAAAATCAATAGCATCTCCTAAAGTTGGAATAGTAATGTATTCAATACTATTATTACCACCACCAAAAGGAGAAAATGTCATATGCCCCATCATCACCCCTCTAGTTGAGGATGATGCTCTGGCATCTCCAATTCTTCTATCTGAACTTAAATTTCCAAAATCAATTGCATCCCCAGTTGATGCAAAGGTTACATAACACATATCATTTCCATGATTACCATATCCTCCAGCAAAAATTCCTCTTGTTCTGGATGACATACCTGCAACATCTGCAGTTGGTTCAGTTAAATCACCAAAATCTTGTGTATTTCCTAAAGTTGAGATTGATACATATTGTATAACATTTGAATTGGCTGGTGATAATTTTGATGCAAATAATCCACGGGTTCCTGTTCCAGCAGAGGAGTTTGTATTATTATGATCACCAAGATTAGGAGACTCACCAAGTATAGTTGCCCAGTGGTCGTTTCTCCATACCTCAAGTCTTCCAATATCAGTATTAAACCTCAACATTCCTGGTGGAGGACTACTGGGTCTTTCTGCTGTTGATCCTGATGGTGGAACGAAATAATATGGTGATGTAAATGTTGTAAGTCCTACAATATCTGGACCACTACTACCAAATTCATCACGGAAACCTGAAGCCTTAAATTCTGACATGATTATAAACCTCCGTGACCGTTGGAAACAGAACCAATTGCTCTTCTTGCTGTAGATAAATCTCCAAAATCAATTGCATCTCCTGTTGTTGGAATGGTTACATAATCCATAGTATTTAATTCTGTGGATGACGGGGTAGTTCTTCCTCCCGCAAATACTCCACGAGTTGGAGATGAAACTCCACCCATTTCTTGTCTTGTAACGGTTAAATCTCCAAAATCTTGTGCATTTCCTGTAGTTGCAATAGTAACAAATTGTATTACATTTGTTCCTGCACTTCCACCACCAAGAAGGCCTCTAGTTGAATTAGAAAAACATCCATTTATAATTGAGTTTGCTTCAACCAGATTGCCAAAATCTTGTGAATTGCCAAGTGTGGATAATGTAATAAATTCTATATTATCTGTAACACCTGGTGTCTGTCCACCAGCAATAAGACCTCTCACTGATGAGGATAAACCAGAACCGTTTCTTCTATCTGTTGTCAAATCACCAAAATCTGCTGTAGTTTCAGCAGTAGATGCGATTGTAATATAGTCAATTGCTGCTATGTGAGCGTCAGGTGAAGATTGACCTCCTGCAAACACTCCACGAGTTTCATTTGACATACCTGCCACAGCTAATTTAGAAGCAGACAAAGTATCAGTAAAACTTGTGGCATCTCCCGTAGATGCGAAAGTTATGAATTGTATTCTACTACTAAAAGCAGGACCTTCTAGTCCTCCAGCAAAAATTCCACGAGTTCGACTTGCAGCATTACCAAACCATTTACTGGTAGCATTATTTAAATCTCCAAAACTTTGTCCGCTTCCTAGATTCGAGACACTAATGTATTCCATATGAGCACCACTAGCATAAGCACCAGCAAACACTCCACGAGTTCCTGTTCCACCAGCAGAGTTTGTTACATTCTGATTACCAAGTTCTTCACTACTTGCCTCAAACTCTAACCATACCAATCCATTCCAATACTCCAAATGTGCAGAGTCGGTATTAAAACGAATGGAACCAGGCGGGCAATCAGATGGTCTCTCCGCCGTGGTTCCAGATGGTGGTATAAAATATTGCTGACCAGAAAATTCGGTGATTCCCGATAATACAGGACCACCAGTATTCGATTCGTTTGCTATACTGTCGATCCTTGCTTCAGACATGCACTATCGGTTCCAGAAATCCATATTCTTGTATTTATTTATGACCTCTGAACTTAAGACTTCTGAGTAATTCTTTGATTTCTTCTCTATTTTTGATCTAACTTCGTGCATAGATGGTAATCCATACACTTCTTTATCTTTTTCTCTATCTTTTGCGATGATATTTTCAAAATCATATTCAAATGGTTTCATTCTGAGAAAGGAATGAATACCTTGTAATGCTTTCTTTGGGTCATCTATCAAGGCATCATACTGAACAAAATGTATATTTTGAGTCTGATTCTGTCGGAATGCTGTTGCAAGTGCATTCATACTTTCCCATACAATACCACCAGGATTCATCATATAATGACATCGTGCATCATCAGTGATAAACAATCCCTGCTTAAGCATTGCCTTATCAATGAAGTTCAACCCACCATCCTTATGAAACAATGTAATGAAGGATGCAAGTATATCTAGTGGATGGCGAACAGTACAGATAATCTTTGGATCATCAGTCACATATTTCTTCAATAGATCTATATGTGCTGGCCATGCTCTACACTTATCAATGATGACTAGTTCATCTCTATCAGAATAATAGTTGATGATACCATCGCTTACCATCTTCTTGAATACTTTGGGTTTAGGGAATGCTTGTGACTGTTCTCCCTGAAGTATTTCATCTGTATAATACATAACCTCAAACACAGGGGACAATGTGCCCGCATGTATTTGAGGATTTTGGTTTAGTATTGCAGTCAAAAGAGTGGACCCCGAACGAGGGAGTCCACAATCAAAATGAAATTTCATATTTTATCAAGCGTTAATTGCTTCGTGGATATCCCAGAGTCTTGTTGCTTCTGCTGCATAATCATAAGAAGTCTCATAATTAGTCATTTCAGATGTAGTAACTGTATCAGTTCTAGTAGTGATACCATCAGTGGTTGTTTCACTCTTAGATGTTGATGTAGATGTAGTTACATCAGTATAAGTATAAGACTCTGTAGTTGTGGTGGTTACTGTTGTTGTAACACCAACTTCTCCACCAGGAAAAGAATTAGTAGTAGTAACAACACCAACAGATGTTGATACATCGCTCTTTGTAGATGCAGGATTAAGAACAACGGGAGTATCGACTGTTGAGGTGGTGATGCCAGATCCGTTATCAACTTCAGTTACAACCTTAATAACTTGAGAACCAGTCAAAGTCATAACAGTTCCAACACCGGAAGCAGTGTGCTTAGTGGATGTTGTTGTTGATAATCCACCAGCATATGGATTTGCATCCCATGCAGTTGAAAGACCAGTAGTTACTGAGGTAGAAATACCGGTAGTAGTAAGAGTAACTACGTTATATCCTGCTGCTGTGCCAACTTCAGTAATGTAAGTCTGGAGATCTGCCTTACTTGCAATCGTTCCAACATAACCATCAGGAGTTCCATCAGAGTCAGGATCACCTGCTCCAATACCCAAATAGATGGTATCTTGTGGAGAACCAAAGCGAGGAAGTTTACCTGGTTTATTTGCAGGAGCACCGTGCTCTCCCATAAATGCTCTAGAGTCCTTTGACAACCATTCAGGTTGCCTACCTGCTTTTGTAAGCGTGTATTTAATGAGTGGTTGTGACATTTTCGTTAGTTGTTCCTAGTGTATTTACCATTGAAGAGATGAGATCCAAAATGTCCGGTCTCTACCCAAGGAGCACACCAGACTTTTCCACCTAACTGTCGATATGAATGACAGAAGAAATAATCTTCCGATAACAAATGATTAGTATCTTTATTTATCTCTACACGGAAGTAGTCTTTAATTTCAACTCCATCAGGTAAAGATCTCCCACCATTAGTATATATCGGAGTAACTGGTTCCAGTTTTTCAAGACAATCGCGACGAATCATCATGAAGGCATTGCCACCGTGCTCAATCTCAAATGGTTCATTTTCATCTTCCATCTTGATTCCTGGAAGGAGATTGATATTGAATACCCCACCAGTGCGTCCAATATTATCTTCACCGGCAAGTGCTGCTATACGAATCTCTTCCCAGTTATATCCTTTCAATGCAACGGGTCCAATGATCAACTCTTTATCTGCCTTGATCATTCTCACAATATCTTCAACGCGGAACTTAATATCTGCATCAATAAACAAAAGGTGAGTTGCATCAGGTAGATTCATAAAGTGGTGGGCGATTGTATTACGCCCACGTTGAATTAGTGACTCATTACCGAGAAAGATAGTAGTGAGTTTTACACCAGACTTATTACACGATTCAGAGAGTTTGAGAAGTGAATCTGTATATTCACTAGTACACATACCCCCATACATGGGGGTGCCAATGACAAGGTGCAAACTCATATCACTCCTCTTCTGCTGCTGCTTTCAGTTTAGCAAACTCTTCATCTACACTAGAAGGAAGTAGAGTAGGGAATTCTGGTTGTGCAAGAGACTTCTCATCAAGAATTGTAAATCCACGACTCTCTGCAAATCGTTCTGAACAATCCTGGAACTTATCTGCACACTTCTCCAACCACTCAACAGTCATTTCATGTGAAGGTGCCTGACCATTCTGGATCAGTTCATTTTCCATCTTCAGGTAGTTGAAGACTTCTGCCTGTGCATGTGAAACATTCACACCAATATCAAACAGATAGATGGAGTTACCTTCATCAATCACACCACCACGAGGACGGGCAGAATTGAGTGCCTGCTTCAGTGCAGTCATTACGTGATAACGCTTCTCTTCACGTTCATAATCTTCTTCTGTAATGTGATCCTTACCGATGTGATCCAGAACAGAACGATACTGAGTCATCAGGAAGGACATTTTACGGATAGCACCCTTCATTGAGTTCTCAATATTCATGTTGTTGTTCATGAGTTCGATCATCTCGATCTCAAGTTCTTCGCGATCCAGATCATCCTCAGCAGCATCGATCTCACGTTGCTTCTTCTTAATCTTGATCTCGTTTTTACGACGATTGATTTGTGCCTCTGCAAGGGCACTCTTTGTTCTCTCAATCGCAGCAAGAGTGTGCTTGATGCTACGAACAGGTGTCAGGTCAGTGATATCCAAAGTCACAGTCATCATCTGTGAATGAGACTTATAGAAATTGTCACAAGCAGCTTGAGTTGCTGGAAGTGTTTCCTCAATATGAGTCAACATCCCTTTGTATTCTTGCGGCAGAGGACCAGTTGCTAATTCTGCAAGGTCACTCTTGAGCGTTGTGACAGAAATTTCTGAACCTGGAGTAATATCTACTGAAGTAATAGCAGAACTTTTCTCAGTCATATCAGTTCAATTTTTAATTAATTAACTGCAGTATTTAGTATACTATGGGAGGGTGGTTTTTACAACCCTCCGTGACCGTTAGAGCATCCTGATCCAATATCTCTCGCAACGGACAGATCTCCAAAATCTATAGAATTTCCTTCAGTCATAATCTCAATCATTTCTAGATTTTTTTGATTTGTATCGTCTACGCTAATTACACCTCTAGTCGGAGATGATACTGCTCCCATCGTAGAAGTCCCCGCTGTAATCAAATCGCCAAATTTATTTCCATTACCGGTAGATGCAATATTTACATATTCTATATCAGTACATGGAGAAGGTCCAGTACCACCGGAACAAATTCCTCTGGTTGCGTTTGCACATGCTTGTCCTTCCTGTCCATTAGTTCTTGCTAAATCTCCAAAATCTTGTGAATCTCCAAGAGTTGAAATAGTGACAAATTGTATGGTACGTAGAACTGTTGGAGTATATCCTCCAAAAAATAGTCCCCTAACTTGTCCTGCTGTTGCACAAAGACTTGCTGTTGCTGTTTCTAAATTACCAAAATTTACTGAATCGCCAGTGGATGCAATTGTAATATAATCTATTCCAGATGTTTTACTTGAAGATGCTGCGGGATTTCCTCCACCAAATACTCCACGGGTTTCATTACAAACAGCACCATAAGTAGCTTTGGAATCAACTTGATTGCCAAAATCAGTAGCATTACCTGTTGACGCAATTGTGACAAAATCTATTGTGTCATTAATTGCAGGATCAAGTCCTCCTGCCCATACTCCTCTTGTTCTGGATGCTACAGCACCGAAGCACCATCTCCTTGCCGATGACAAATCTCCAAAATCAAGTGCGTTTCCTTGACTAGAAATATTTACATAATCAATAATGTTCGATATGCCATTAGTATAATTAAGTTGTCCACCACCAAACAATCCACGAGTACCCGGTTGTCTATCAGAATTAAATGGACCAAAACTAGATGCGGTTGCTGAAGTAGCTACAAGAGTTCCGGGACTTACAGCAGCAGCAGTCGCAGAAGTTGTTGACTGACAACACAGAAGTTTTGTGTTAGTTACATTAGTGAGTGGTGCTGTTGGTACTGTAAAATTTCCTGTGTAAAGTGCTGTGCCCTTAATGACACGAACATTAGACATATGTCCAATAAACTCGCCACTACTTGTTGCAGTGTCTCCAAGATAGTATTGAGTTGTTGTAAAATTACCTGAATAAGAGTCACTATCAACTTCTATTCCATCAACAAATGCTCTTAAAGTTCCACTTGCTCTTGCCCATGCTATATGATGCCAGGTATTTAAATGAATTACATTCGCAGCACTTAATGATCTTTGTGCAGCATCGTACAGTGAGATTTCATTACCACTTGTTTTATATGTGTATATTCCTGCGGTATTTCCATAAGTATCACCAAAATATGTCTGCTGCCCTGTTAGATCTGTGTGATAAACAAACATCTCAATGGTAAAATCACCAGTTCCAAATGCAAAATCACTAGAAGATGGTATTGTTAAACGATTTGTTGTAGCACCACTAAAAAGAACTGATCCGGTAGGAGTGAGATTTGTACCAAGATTGGGTGTACTTAACTGAAACTCTGCCCACTGTGAGCCATCCCAGAGTTCTGGTTTATTACTATCAGTATTAAATCGTATTGCGCCTCTTGGGATGTCTGACATATGTTTATACCTCTATGAATATTTATCCAAGACCACCGTGAGAGTCTGAAGTGCTGCCAGAATACCCAATCGTCTGCGATAAATCACCAAAGTCTGATGCATCGCCAGTGGAAGCAATGGTCACATAATCAATTATATTAAGAATGGTTGGAGTCACTCCACCTATGAAGACACCACGAATAGAATTATCAGTGCTTGATAGATGTTCTCTTGCTGTAATTAAATCACCAAAATTAACTGCATCACCAAGGGTCGAAATAGTAACATATTGCATCACATTTGTATTTGGACTAGCACCACCACCAATAATTCCACGAGTTCCACTTGAAACCGCATCATTATATTTGACATTAGTTAAAAGATCTCCAAAATCTAGTGCGTTTCCTGTTGCTGCGATGGTAATATAATCCAAAGTGGCAATAGTAGTCGGAGATGGAGAAGTATATCCTCCACTGAATATTCCTCTAGTAGGACTTGAAAATGCAGCAAGACCGGTTCTCTTAGAAGTAAGAATTCCAAAGTCTTGGGAATTACCTAAAGTGGCAATAGTAACATATTGAATTACATTTGTACTAACTACAGGACCAGTAGAACTTCTTCCACCACCCCAAATACCACGAGTTTGGTTTGAACACGCCTTAACATATCCCGCTGCAGTGTCTAAACTACCAAAATTTACTGAATTTCCTGTTGATGCAATAGTTACAAGATCGATTGGAGTCCTACTCGGTTCTCCACCACCATACAATCCTCTAGTTGATGATCCACAACCACCACCTCCAAACCTTGCACTAGTCAGATCTCCAAAATCTTGTGCATTTCCTAAAGATGATATTGTTATAAACTCAATTGAGTTAATAGCATTACCATCATATCCCCCCATAATCAATCCACGACCACCATTTTGATTTCTCTCTGCTGTTGTTCCTTTTGGTAGTGTTAA
>VMHT01162577.1_pt1 | contig 29265 bp, 18 predicted proteins | sample 4693611 | NCBI WGS metagenome assembly VMHT01 (sample SAMN12280063, study PRJNA550983) | marine metagenome | isolation source: seawater sampled from same location over 5 years 0.02-0.2 micron viral filtrate | place: USA: collected off the coast of southern California halfway between the port... ... | reverse complement strand
GGTGGCATTTGCAGCAGCAAAGTCAATCATTGTTGCACCAGCACCAATGAGAGTTCCACCAGAAGAAACACCAACTGCAGCAATAAGACTAGGAGCAAGTCCTGTTAAGTTGGAACCATCACCAAAATAAGTGACAATTCCAGTGGCACTACTTGCTGTTACAATTCCAGATGGATCACCAATCTTAACACCATTAATGGTGCCAACACCAGAGATGTTAATGTTTCTACCAGTGACCTCATCATAAACAATGTCATCAGCAACAAATAAATCACCACCAACATAAAGGTCTCCACCAGTGGTTGTAATACCACCTGAAGATGCAAGTGTAGTAACACCTGTTACATTAGAATTACCAAAGACATTCAGTCCACTTGCTGTAGCAATACCAGTAACACCAAGTGTACCAATTGTACCAATACCAGAGATATTGATATTTCTACCAGTTACCTCATCATATACTACATCATCTTTAACAAATAAGTCACCACCAACATAAAGGTCTCCACCAGTGGTTGTAATACCACCATTTTGAGCAAGTGTTGTTAAACCTGAAACTGCTAATTGGTTTGCTGTTGCAACACCAGTGACACCTAAAGTGCCAATAGTTGCAGCAATAGCAACAATATAATTAATTGAACCCCCAGATACAATTAAATTGGGAGCAAATATATCATTATCAAATGATGCTGCTAGTGTGTCACCAGCACCTGCTTTTACATCAAGAGAAAAACTTGGTGAGGCAGAATTGATACCAACATAACCATTATTGACATCAACCTTAACAGTGGTAGCACCCACTCCAATGTTAACATCTTTCCTGAAGGTAGTGATACCAGCAATATCCACTGTATTGGCAGTGGTCCCTCCATCATCAGCAAATCTTACATCGCCTCTGACGTCAAGAGTTGTCAAGGGAGCAGTTGTCCCCAGACCTACATGGGTATTCTGAGCATCAGCAACAATTAACCTTGTGCCAACCTCTATACCATTTTTGACTACAAAATTCTTATTTACAGCCATAAGCTAAGTGGTTCACTATCCCCACAGGTTTTAGTTATTTATACAACATTATTAATAAACTAATCTTACGGTGCTTGTAAATGTTCCATTAGTTGGAGTAATTCCCAAGATACCTGAGATTCCAAACCTTTCATCTAACTCAAGAGTGCGTCCATTAAGTCTAAATGCTAAACTACCAGGACCACTATTTGTAGAGCTTGTTAGTTGATAAACAGCACCTTTTCCTATTTGTGCTGTTACTGTACCACCATTAGGTCCAAATCTAATAGTGTTTGGACCAGTTCCACTTTGCAAGGTAAAAGTAACTGTATTAGTATCAGAATTATCTCTAGTTACACTAAATCTTTCAACTATAAAAATATCCCCAAAAACTTTTGGTGGAATATTAGGAACATATGGGTCAGGATTTGCAAAAGAAATACCTTCCCATGCCTCAAAAGAAATAAAAGCTACACCATCATTACCACCTAATCTTGTTCCTGATGATAAAACAGAACTAGAAAGAAGTTCTACTTCATCACTAGCATAACCTGATGCACCTCCACCACCTCTACCAACACTTAATGCTCCACTACCTCCATTAGCTCCAGCACCACCTGCTCCACAACCAGTACCTCCTCCAGCACCACCATTGTTTATATAACCCTGTCCAGATTTAAAACCTCTAGACAATAATGCTGTTGCAGTATTAAGACTTCCATCAGAATTTCTAAAACGAGTAGCTCCAGGAACATCTTGACAAGGTGAAAATCCTTCATTTCTCCACCAAGTACTACCAACTGTGCATCCTCCTATTCTACCTCCACCAGTTGAGTTACTGTCAAAATCATCTGGTCCAGTTCTTCCTGCTTGTGTCATACCCTGTGTAGGAAGTAATCCTTGTGTAAATGTATCTCCACCTCTCCCTACATTACCACCACCAAATCCATCCTCACCCTCTACTTGAAGTCCTCCACCATCTCCACCATTATTGCTACTACCAGCACCACCTCCACCACCACATACTGCAATCAATTTTCCTTTGTGATAAATGGCAGCAAGACCACCACCTCCACCTGCTCTAGAACTTCTATTACCTCCTCTAGGAGCACCACCTTGTCCAGGATTAACTCCTAATTTTATAAGATATTCATCACCCTTTTTTAATGATACTTTAAATACAGAAATTCCACCCTCTCCTCCTTCTGATGACCCAAAATCTTCACCTGCTGCTCCACCCATTGTAATTTTTACATCAATATCACTTTCAGGAGCATGTACTACTACAATTCTATTATCAGGATCAGTATCAGCTCTAAATGATAATGCACCTAATGATTTTAATTCTCTTTGTCCACTATCAGCAAGAGAAGTTGTTCCATCACCAAATCTTTGATAAGCAAGAAGAAATCTAGGAGATGTTATATCTAAATTTACTTGATTTGTTGTTACTATTCCTGGATTTGCAAAGAAGTGTGATACTTTACAAAATATTTTTTTAAAATCAGGATATGTTTGATTAATAGACAATGTAGGCGATTTAGCGCCAGAAACTACAGTTTCTCCTCGATCAAGTAATAAAGATGTACCATCTTGTAAATCTTCGCCATCCATGACCCATTGATATTGCAAAGGTGCAGGTCTGGTCTGCTCATCAGTTGCAAAAAGAGGGTCTGAATTAGTTGCAACTACACTAAATGTAGCTAGATTACCTTGTTCAATTGTAACATTTTCAGGTTGTGTTGTTATACTAATTACAGGAGAAACTGTGACTTTTGCTGATGAAGAGTCAAATGGTTCATTGATTGCATTAGGAGATAAATCACTTGGATCATATCCTATCTTACAGAAATATTCATTCTGATTATCAGTTGGACTAGTTAAACCAGATAGGGTCAAAGTTGTAGTTCCTGACCCAGTAATATTTGTACCATCAGTTAAAGCACCAACACCTACTTGGTGCCATTGATGTGTAATAGTACCTGAATTGGTGTTTCTTGCTGTTTGACCAGCTGGAAATATAGCAGTGCCAATACCTATAAATGTTGCTATTCCTGATGCTACACTACAGGAAGTTCCAACTGGTTGACTCTGCATACCAACAGTTGGACCATTAAGATCCAACGGTGTTTGAATTGTTCTACTGAAAGGTACACTCTGTCTCATGAGAAGTTCTGACCTCCAACAACACCATAGAGTGAGGCACCACCATCAAATGTGATGTAAGAATATACATCAATTGCATTTACAGCATTGGTCATAGTGGGCACAACCCCTCCAGGCCAATTCACTGGTATTGAAACTCCTCCAGTGGTTTCAAAGGTATCAACTGCAACTGTTCTTGCTGTTGTGGCACCTTGAACAATTTTAATTGTAAATGATGCTGAACTACTTGCTTTAACACCAGAGAGTACAAATTTACTTACATTTTCAGTGGTGGTATGTAAGAATGTATTTGACTGATCAACTTGTAATGTAATTGCATTAGAAGAACTTGTTACAGTTTCTGGAATCTCATAGGTGCTTTGTAATCTAGCTGGTTCTCTAACATCAAGAGCAGCAGTAGGAGTAGTAGCATTAATACCAACTCCAGAAGTTGTTGTAGTTAATATAGTAGAACCAGATCCAACATTGATATTAGTTGCAGTAAGGACACCAACAGTAATATTGTGTGAAGATGAGTCAAGATCAAAGTCTGATGATGTTAATCTTCCAACAATGTTTACAGAACCTTCAAAATCTGCAGTAGATTTAAATCTGGATAGATTATTAACCAGAAGATCTGTCTTACCTGTACCAGGAGAACCAAGTTGTAAGGTGTGTGTTTGATCAAATACTGTGGTTCCAATTCCTACATTAAAGTTTTGAACTGGATGGATACCAGTGCCAAATCCAGAGTTAACACCTTGGAAAAGACTATCATTTGATAGATTATAAATTCCTGAACCATCACCAAAGTAAGTGCCACCTGAACCAACAAAGATACCATCACCATTAGTTCTAATATCATATCCATTGGCAGTGGTTCCAATACCAACACCACCATTACCATCAATGGCAACTAATGATGTACCTGAACCAACTTGGAATGTATTAGTTCCTGGAGAAGTTGTACCAACGCCAACATCATCAAAGATATAGATTTGATTATCTTTGTCTATGCTAATACTACCAAATGGATACCACTCATTATCTGTGGTATATACCCAACCAGAATTTGAACCTTCTTCAGGTTGTGCTTTCCATACAACATCACCTGCTGTAGCAGAATTTGTGGGGGTAGCAATTCCAACTGAATACTTTCTTGAAACTGTTGCATCACCCTGAATGAATATGTGGTTTGCTTCAATACCCTCAGGTGAGGTAGAAGTAATCTTCTTGTTGAATAGTACAGGACCATCAAACTGTGAAAGTAGATTGCCAGTGTTACCACCCTCAACTTTAAGTGTTCTAGAGATCGTAATCTCAGCAGGGTTAATAATATCAATACCAGTATCTGTGCCAACAGAGAAGATATCTTCACCCGTAATGGTTGGAATTGGAGTGTCAAACACCTCTTCCTTACCAGTGTTGGAGGAAATCTTCTTATTACCAACAAAGAAGTCACCTCTGTCATTCATTCCAGTGAATACAGTGATGCCACCTGCACTATTGAATGATTGTGTAGCAAGTTGCTCCTTAGTAGAAGGTTGTCTAGATTGCTTCTCAGGTAATGCAGTTGAGTAATTACCTGGACCAAATCCAAGATATTCAAATGTATGACCAGATGCTCTAATGATAGATGGTCTTCTAAGTTCAATTGGTTCTACAAGAACCCTTCTGACAACAGATCCTGAGACATGAGTTGCAGTTTTAGTGCCCATCAATCCTCTGAATACCTTAACTGGATTAGAGGTAACATTAGTTTTAATTCTTACAATCTCATCATCAATTCTCATATAATCACCAATCTTAAAGTCAAAGTTATTCAGATTAGTGATATTGATTTCATCAGTAACTAAAGTAGATACAGGAGATGATAATTGTGCTGTTAGATTATCATAGACATTGAGAACTCTTCCACCAAAGTTTTCATCAAACAGATTAATAATACCAGGTTGAGGAATTAAACCAGGAGTATATGCTCTAACAGTGCCACTAATTGATGGAACTGAACTACTCTTACCAATATTTACAGTAAATGTAGTTAGACCAACAATCTGCTTAACAATGAAATCACCATTATACAATGTAGCAGCAGAACCATCTAATGTGATTTGATTACTTGCTCTGAAACCATGATTTTCAAGTGTGGTTACAGTGGCAATACCAGAAGATTTATCATATACAAATTTAGTATTGTCTACTGTCAATCCAATGCCTGTCAAAGTTCCAAAGGACAGATTGGTTACAGTAGCACCAATTCCAGTAAATGATGGGTCTGTAATTGTTCCACCAATTGATGTGACTTGAATTTCTTTGTTTGTAGAAATTCCAGTAATTTCATATAATTTATTATATTCTTTTCTCTTGAAAGAAGAGATATTCTCAATTCTAATTGTGTTTCCAACATTGTTTAAGATATTTCCAACTGTAACAGTTGCAGGACTGTAAGGACTGAATGTTGTTACACCAGTAACTGTCAATACATCACCAACCAGGTAATCTGTTCCTGGATTCATTATCTCAATACCAGTAACTGAACCAATAGAATCTACAGTAATTCTTGCACTAGCATCTATGCCATTTCCACCTGTGAGTGTGGCATTGTAAAGACTTTCTACACCACCAGTATTATTTCCATAACCTGACCCTCCAGCACCAACAATACTTACATTTGTGATTCTATTCAGACCATGCTCTGTCTTAGTAAAGATAGTGTGAGCAGTTCCAGCAGAGTTGGATACAATATCAGTAATACCAAAACCAACTGCCAGGTCTACTTGACCTTGTGAAGCAACAAATCTAGTAAGAGAATGCTTAGGGTCATCAATTTCTACATTACCAAGAACTCTTGATGATGCGTATGCAATTGCAGCATCTGGGTTTGAATTAGGATTGTCTCTATCATATTGTGGGAACAAATCCTTGATTGGTTGTGCAAATGCAAATTTATTCCTGTCATTATATGGTGCTATTTGAGGAGTATTTGTAGCATCAACAATAGTTAGATAATAGACACCATCTTGAATACCAGTTTTATATTCATTAATAGTATCTACATCATAGATGAAGTAGTTGTTTGGTGCTTTAACTCTATTAAAGTTTGGAAGACTTGTATTTCTCTGTGACGTGTTATTAGTAAATGTTCCAGGATTTACAACACCCATCTGAACAACAAATTGGTCAGATTTTGGAACAGAAACAACTGTATATTTCTGGTTATATCCAGAATTAGCAACACCAGTTGGGTTTGTAGAACTGGTTACTTGATTAATTCTTACTTCAGAACCAAGTGTTAAACCATGAGGCAATTCACTGTTGAAGTAGTTAAATGTACCATCAGTTGCAGCACTCTTAATGAATCTAAAGTTTCTCATCTCAGACTGATTGCTCATTGTCTGAGAAGATGGACTAAACTGCAATGCTACTTCAGCATTTGTAGAACCAATAACAGTGTTTGACTCTTCAACAACATAAGAAGTGAGTGGTTGTCTTGCAGATGAAATACCAGCACCAGAAGGTAGAACATACCTAAACTTATAAATTTTATCTCCAAGAGGTCTGGTATCAGATTTTCTTGTGATGAATGACCTTGATGTAGCATCACCAACAATTCCAGATCCAATGCCTTTTATAGCATGGTAAATGTTGTTCAAAGATAAATCAGTTGATACATTGATAAACCATTGACCATTTGTAGAATCAAATTGAATTGGGTGACCCAAATCACCAACAATTTTATCACTGACTCTACTTTGTACCTTAAGTGAACCACCAAGATTATTAATAGGAATTTGTTGACCAGCAGATGCTTCAGTGAATGTTGATGCAACTTTAATTTGATCAGCATTTAAACTATCTGTGATAGCAAAGTAAACTTGATTATTCTCAAGACCATCAGGCAATCTAGCATCATCTGAAATAAATCTAATTGTTTCACCATTAATAAAGGAATGATTTTCAGTAAGTGTGATAATATCACTTGTAATGCTATTTGCAGTTCCTACTCTTCCTACAGAAAATTCTTTCTTAGAAATAGATGTGCTGTTAGGCATCACAATTCTGGCAGAATATTCCTTTGTGCCAGTAATGTCTGATGAGATACCTACATTAATTGTATCATTTACAGATGCACCAATTCTATGTCCCTGAACAAGAGTATTTGGAGCATCATCAACATTAGTTTTTTCTGCAAGGAATAACTTACTTGTGGTTGCAGCACCAGCAGCAACAGAAAGTGTTTTTGTTACATCAATTGCATCATACTCAAGGTTAAAATTATCTGATGTAATCTCTTGTGGAGGAATAATGTGAGTGATATATCCAACATCATCCTGAGGGAATGCTTCCTCTCTATAACTTACTGAGTTTAGAGCAATTTCTCCAAAGTTTGAGTTTGAGTTGGTAACTGAGAAGTCACCACCTGACTCTGTAAGGAATTGTTGTGCATAACCAATGGCAAATACAGATACAATTTGAATAACTGAATTATTTGATGCTTTGATATGATAACTATAGTAATCAGGATGATATCTAGCATCTCCATCACTGTGTAGGTTGGATGTTCCTCTCTCAAATGTCCCATCATTCTTATACTTAATGAATGCTTGGTCATCTTTTTGAAGTGATACACCAGTAAACTGGGCAACAACCATTGATTTAAATCCACCTGCCTTACTACCATCAGCGTGCATTCCACACATACCATAAACAGATCTCATTGAGATGTTAAAGATATATGGTGATGCTGACTTAACAGTATCAGTATCTAGAGTAATAGTTGCAGATGCTGGATTCTCAAGTGCATCAGTAGGAATTGTTGGGACTTGATATGTAAATTCAAGGACTCTTCCTGTTACTGAATCTACTTTAGAGATAGTATCTACTACAAATTGTCCATTGTATGCAGAATCAGCACAATCATTCACCTGGAACATTGTGTCAACTTGCAGACCATCAATGCCTTGAACATTACCTGCGCCTACACCAAGATTGACAGTAATTGTCTTGGTTCCTGTTGTGCCATCTCCTGCCTTAATTGTTGAGATACCTACAGCACCACCTTTTGGTCCAACAATTCTAAATTCATCAATTTTTGCTTGAATGTCAAGACCAGATGCTGGGAAGTCAGGTTCAATGGTTCTACCAGAGGCAGGTCCATATGCCAAACCAACCTTCTCATAATACATGTCAAGGTCAGTTCTATTAAACTGTTTATTTACATTGAAAGCATCATTGAGATATACATTATTAACACCATCAGCATACTCAAAACAAGTTACTTTATGGTGTGAGAAGTTTGGAACAAATTGTGAATCTGTATAGTTCTTATAAACAAGTCCATTAGGTTGACCATCAAAGAAGGTCATCTGCCAGAAATAACATCCACCAGTTACTCTGAATATAGCAGTTCTTTCAATATTTGAATTGGTGGGGTCAGGTACATATAATGGTCTAATCTTTGTTTTTCTTAAATCATAACCAACTAAAGACGTACCTCTGGGTATGATGACACCACCATGCACACTGTTTAGTTTAAATAATGCGTTTGTTGGTGATTCAATATCAAAGTTTGTATTAGCATCAAATGCATTAAAATCAGATACCTCAGTACCACTTCTTTGTAGGTAATTAGTTCCTGTAAGTGGAATGTATCCTGGTCTATTATCAATCAGATGATCACCAGGCATCATCATGATAGTTGTTTTACCAAATCTATCGTTATCTAATCCCTTCTGATATGAAAATCTTGCTGCTTCAACAAGTGCCCTTTGAATTGTTTTAAAGGGTCTTGCCATTGAATTACCCTGGTTCTCAATGGAATCAGTGGAATCAAGATCATTAGGACTTACATAAAGGATATTTCCACGAACATTTTTCAGGAAATTATCAAGACGTGCTAGTGGCATTTCTCTACGCAGACTCTATTATGACTTATTTATCCGCAAAAAAAGGGAGGGTACAAGACCCTCCAGCGCTCTTCCTTCACACTTGGTTATTTAGTAACCTTGAGATATTCTACAGTATTGGCAATATCTTCCATTGCCTCTCTAAGATTTTCTTGACCACCACTTTCTTGTAGTTTGGGGTCTTCATCACAACTGAGTGTCCATCTCCATTCTTTAGTGTGTTCTGAGTACCAAAGATTTACTTTCATTGTTCTATTGAAAAATGAACTTTCACATCTGAAGTATAATCTGAGTTGATTATATTTTTCATCTATGAGTTTTTCTACTGCTATATTCTGTTTGTATGGGTTTCTAGATTTTACGTAGATTTTGTCGTATTTGTTTGGTGTTGGGTACATATAAGGTGTTTGTGTTATATTACTGCCACAAGGGCACCTTATTTAGTATGGTTTTTTGTTCTTTCCTCTGTAGTTTTCTGTCTGTGCGTGGCAATTAGGACATATCACTCTGAGATTGCTAAGATTATTATTACTATGGTTACCATCTATATGTAATTCTACCATTTTAAGTAATATTTGTAAATACCCGTGGTGGGATTCGAACCCACGACTGCTCGATTTTAAGTCGAGAACCTCATTCCGCTGGGTCACACGGGCTTGAATTTAAGTAGTCACTTCCGCCACACTCCCATATTTAAAAAAGTAAGGGGGTCAATTTTTTCTTGGAGAATTTTTCCCCCCATTTTTGGAATCAAAGTTGACTTTTGACTAGGGGTTCAGTGTATGAAACAATCTCCTCATCACACACAGCTCTAACTAACTCTAACACATTCATAAACTCATCCACATTATCACAGTCAACAGTTCTTGTTTCTCCTTCATTGGAGTAAAGATAAAACTTACTTCCACAGGTATCTACAACAACTTTAGTTAGATACTCATCATTATCATCATCACGATAATAGTCTTCAGCATTGTAAGTGGTCATAAGGTTTGTTTGTGACTTCTATAGTATAGGGCAATACAGGAGCAGCGTCAAGGACAATGTGCCAGTTTTATTACTGGAAGGTAGGGTCACTTAAGACCTGAATGGCAGCTTGTAATCCACCTTTCTCAGATGTAGCCACAACTCTCATTCTTTTACCAGACCAAGTGCCTATAGCATGTGCTTTTTTTAAACCTTTAACCTGTTCAGAAGCTGAATTAAAAGAACTAACACCTACATCATTTGGTGTTGAAACAACACCAAATCTCAAGTCCTCAATTGCTTGTCTCTCAGTATTAATAGTGTTTAAGGCAGTTGTACCTCCAGTTGTTGATGTATCAAAAGTATAAACATCACCAATTGCAGGAACAGATGAGCTAGCTTGAACAAAAACACCAAAAACTGGAGTAGGTGCTGTAAGTGAGGTATTTAAACCATTTGGAAAAAATGTATTTGCAAATCCTACACCAGTATTAGATGATGTAAGAATTCTATTTTCAGCACTACCAAAGATATCATCTACATTAGGGTCAGGTGGTTCAAGATTAGGATAAAAATGAAATACATCTACATCTTGATGAACCTCTCCTAATCCAATATATGAAATACTTGTGGCATAATATTCAGCACCACCAATTGTAATAGTGCCAACTCCAGAGCTAGGGGGTCCAACTACACCAGGTGTTCCAGCAGTAAAGTCACCACCAGTAACATCTCTTACGATTGCTCTTCCAGTTGTGCCAGCAGTTGTGCTAACAGCGAAATCAAGTTTACCAGTCACACCACCCTGTATTACTGCAGCACCTATACTTGCACTACCTGCTGGTGGATTGGCAGGCACTTCTTCTGTTCCAATTCCAGATGAAGCTGTGCCATTGAAATTTAAGACAGTTAGAACTTGTCTATCAGAAATAACACAATCTTTGTTTGTAACAGCACCAACAAGTGTTTCTAATGCTGTTGTTGCATCTGCTTGAGAAGAATATACTTTTTCATTTGCAGACCAAACACTTTTACCACCAGCAGTTACAATGTCTGATTTGTTGGTATTGATAGGGTCAACAAATGAAGTTAATATTTTTTGATCAATAGTAGAAGCAGGATTTTTAAATAAATTATATCTATCCTCATCTACCTGAAGTTGTGTTACGCTTTCAGGGAGATTAAGTGTTTGGTCAAGGGAAATTATTCTTGCAGATAAAATACCAACTGCACCATCTGAATAACTTGTTACTGCAAATCCCATTAGTTTACTCTCCTATCATAATCGTATCCAGCAATTGAGAAGTGTGAGTTATCTCCTGGATAATCAGCAGGTGTCTCACCTTCATATTCAACATGAAGTTTTTCCTCATATTGTCTAGCAGCCCATACTTGGTAGTAACATTTTACTGGACCACCACTTGCATTCTTAATATAAACATTCTTACCCCACTCAATCTTTTCAACAAAGAGTTCTTGAAAAGAACCAATTGGAGTAAGATGAACACTGATGCTTTCTTTATCAACTAGACCATCCCAGTAATCAGGGAGTTTTAAAAGATTACCTTCCAATTTACCTCTAGTATAGATTGGACCATCCTCTGGACCCTCCACACAAACATGCCTTAATCTATATCCTTCCTTATTGGGGTGAGGGATATCAAAAGACTTTTTACTATTGGCAATTACCTCTACTGCTAGAACTTTAGTTGCAACATCGCCAAGTCCAGTGAGTTGCATTGGCCCATTGAAGATAAAGTTACCATTAGCAGTAATATTACCAGCAGCATGAATGTTACCTGTAGTATTAAGGGTATTGCCTAAAACATTTGTTACATCTGCTTTAACAGTGAAGATTGGAATAGGACCAGCAGAATGTTGCAAGTACATCTGTGCTGTTGATACCCCATCACAATGAAATCCAACATAATTTGTCCTATTATTATACAGATATGCACCTAGGTCTGTATTAGTGAATGTATATGAATCACCAGGAACTGAATTTGGCCATTCCCCCTCTATACTAAGTTTTTCATAGTCAAAGTTTGTAGAACTAAACTGTGGACCAGCAAAAGTTCCAAAGTTTTCAAATCTAAATGGCAGAGAACCCTCTACACCACCTTCTGGATTTCCAGGAAAAAGATTTTGCCAAACACTCATAATGCTACCTCAGTTTGTAATTTCTCAACATCATTTCTTTCAGCAAAGATATGGTAGTGACAGTGAATGGGAAGACCAGGTTTTGCTTGCACAACAACCTGATTATTTGCAACTCTCTTAACCATCAAACCCTGGTCAATACCAACTGATGTAAGAGATACTGTGATGGAATTTGGAGAAACTATATCCTTCCAAACCTCTGGTAAATATATAGTATCTTTATTTCTCAACACTCCTCTCACATACACTGCATTTTCTGGTCCTTCAAGACATGCATAAACAAGATTTGTGTTAGGTAAGGTTGGATGTGGGATAGAAAAGTTTTTTACCTTTGCCATAATAACTTCTGCATAAATCACTTTTGATTTAATAACCTTCACACACAGAAGAGTATCAACCTTTAAAAAACCTTTAATCCTAGCAAATGTAGAGGCAAAGAATGAATAGAATGGAACACCTAGAAATGTAGGACTGTCTGCAGTATCTGGGTTAGCAGTTTGTCCTGCCATCAAACTTCCTCTCTCAAATACTGGTTTAGCAAATTGAGAGGGGTCACCAATAATGCAAGGACCCTCAAGGTATGCACTACCTCTTACAGAAGTATTTGGAATTCCTGGACGACCAAATTGTGTTGCTTTACCCTCACCAACCTCTAATAATCCACCAACATGAAAATTACCTGCGTCTGACATAATACCTCCTATGCTAACAAAGTTTGAGATTGTCTAATATCTGTTGCTGATCCACCTTTTCTTACTCTACCTAGAGAGGCAGCAACAGCATCAGAACCATCACACATATTTACAAAATTACCAATTAAATTACAAATATTTCTACCCATAACTTCAACATCTTTATCAGAAAAAATCTTTACAGATACTTTACCATGAATATCCACCATTTGTCCAGCATCAAGTGTAATCTTTTCATTAGCTTTCAATCTGATATTACCATTAGTTCCACTATCTCCACTAGAAACTAACTCAATATCTTTTGCCATGAGTTTTATTCTACCATGTGGAGCACTAATAGTAATATCACCACTGTTTGCTGTAAGGTCAATAGATGGTGTTCCATCCTTTGCATTATCACCAGCGATAACAGCAAAAGAACCCTTTGATCTGCAAAGGGTACTATCTTTCTGCCAGTCAAACTCTCCAGTTTGTACCATAGCAATATAGTGATTGGCATCAGTGAGGTAATTATTTAAATAGACAGAATATATTTGTTGATTATGTGAGATGTGTCCAAATTTAATTTCACCATCTTTTGTGCCTAATCTATAGGTTTCATAATTGATTTTTTCTGACATTAAAACTTACCTACACAATCTACTACTTGAATTACTTTATCTTGATCAATTGTTTCATCACTTATTCTATCTATACAAAGTTTTGCAAGTAAGTCAGCATCTTGTCCTGTCACACTCTCAATAGTAATGGTTGGAATCTCTTGGAATCCTTCACCTGGTTTAGTAATTAAGACATCTGAAATTCTACCAAATTTATCAACAACTAATTCTGCTTCTGCACCCATTCTTGGATTTATAATTACCTTGTCAGTATTTTTATATCCAAAACCAGGTTTTTTGACAATGACATCACAAAGATACATTATTACTGGATAAGTTCCATCAGTTGGAGGTTTCTCTCCACCTTGAGGAGTATAGAAGCAACCTGGTTTTTGCATGACATGTGGAGCACCACCAATAATTAATTCACCACCACCTTCTCCATCAAATGGTTCTGTAATCACTTCAGTGCCAATGGGCAATATAACAATATCACCTGCATCTACACAAATTCTATTACCAGGTCCAATTGGAATCTCTTTCACACCATCACTGTAAGTGACTCTAGTGTCACTTGGTGCGCTATAGGTTCTACCGTCACCACCAGTGCTACCATCTGGTCCAGAAAGATATCCAACTCCACCATCCTCAACAATAATATCAACAATACCAATTCCTGGACCAGTAATACCACCCAATTCTGGAGGAACCATTACTCCTGGAGCAACTGGAATTCCAATAATAGGACCAACATCAGTTGCCAAATCAGGATAAAATACACCAGGTCCTGGAGGTAATGAAGTAATGGGACCAATTGGACCACCAGGATTAGATGCTCCTCCTCCACCACCTGAACCAGGTTCAAAACCACCAGGGGTAGATTCTCTACCAAGAGGTTCTCCAATACCACCAGGTCCTCCTCTTAAACTTCCATCTTCTTCAGGTCCTACAATACCACCCACATTATCACCAACTCCTCCACCACCACCAGTATTAGGAGCAAATGACCCAGCAGGACTAACTGATGAAGGTGCTGGAGTGCCTTGTTGTCCTGTCAATTCACCAAACAATTGTCCATCATGAATAAACACAGCAGGTCCAACATGAGGACCACCACCACCAGGAGGAACAGGACCAGGAACCCACTTACCAGGTCCTAAAGTAGTTGAACCAGGAAATGGATGGAATGAAGAATTTACACTTGGACCAGGTGTAAGAGTGCCTGGAATTCCTCCACTAGTGGGTCCAGGACTTACAACAGAATAATCTGGTATTGGAAGCGCAGGAACACCTGGTGATGGTAAAGAGGTAGGAACTACTGGTGAAGAGGGTGAAGGTGTAGCTTGCTTTTCAAGAATGTAAAGCACAGCTCCCTCTGCTTTTAATTTTGCAGACCTTGGAAGTTTAAATTTACCTCTCTTTGCACAAATTACCAAATCATCATAATCATTATCACTATCACCACCTGTTTTAACATCTTCATATACTGTTTTAAATGTTGTTACTCTATCAATAACAAACTTACATGTTGCAATATTTTTAGGTCTTCCATTTGATCCACCATCTTGCAAATCAAAAAATCTTCCCTCACTAGGTGTGACAACAAGATCTGTCCAATCATTATCACTATGATCTTCTAACTCTAATGTATTTCCTTTTAGTCTCAATCTACATCCATTTCTTGATTCAGGACTATAGATTTCAACATCATAAACAATTCCTGTTTGAGCATTTTTTGAAGAAGTGAGGTCTAATTGATCACCATCATAAGGTTTCTTTATATCAAGATCAATTCCTAAAATTTTTATACCATTTCCATATTTTGCATCAGTTGTAATTCTAAAATCAACTTTTTTACTAATAGATGTATTAACTTCAACATTTTTTGCAACTGTTGTAATTTTTACATTATCTACAGCATCAATCTTGGCACATTTACCATCATTGCTAATCTTAATAGGATTTATTAATGCATCGCCATTAAATTGAAATCCTCTAACAAGGTAAATTTCATCCTCAACAACTCTTTGTTTCTGTCCTCCTTTAAATGCCTCTTGGAATTCAAGTTCTTGTCCATTCTGATCAATAACATTTTTTGGTGCTAAAGCAAATTTTTCTTCACCACTACCAACTACAACTTGACCATTCTCCAATCTCCCCTGTCCTGATATATCATCAGGTGTAAAGTCAAAATCAGTATCAATGTTTTCAAGTTGTGTTTTATTTTGCAGTACAAACTTTACAACTGGTTGACTTTTTGTCTCAGCAACTGGAATTGAAAATGTTTCAATAGTAAAGTTTACAGTATAATTTGCAGTGGAAATACCAAGTTGTGTTTTAGGTGCTTTCTTGCCAAGTCTAGAAAAACTTGGTCCTAGACCATATGCAGGTGTTCCATATGCTATTCCTCCTGGATTGTAAGGTGATGTTCTCTGAGATCCAGGAACATTATTGTCAAATGGATATGGATTATCATCAAATGGTCCAAATCCAAGACTATCAGGTGCAAGTGCTGGTGTTCCAGGATTAGATGGACCTGATGGTGTTACTGGTTGTGCAAAAGCATTATTAACATTACCAAAGACAGGTCTTAAAACTGCACCTTGCCCATTACCACATAAGTCAGAAATATTAATTCTAGTTTGATCATCATAACCAACACCAAAACTCTGCATATCAACACCAATTACATTACCAGCAGCGTTGATAACAAGATTACCTGCAGCGCCAGCACCCTGTGGACTTCCAAAGAAATTTAAATTGGGAGGACCACAAGGAAACTCATCAGTAATACAACCATCAAGTTGACTTTTTACATCAAGTAGTTCAGAAAAGTTTGCATCTTTTGCAAAATCAAATGTATCAAGTGCATCTAAACCCTGTGTTTTTGCATTTGAGGCAAATCCCTTTGCTCTATTTAAAATATTTGCTATGTCACCTTTACCAAATTGTGGTCCTGAACCATAGATATGACTCCACTCACTGACAGGAGAGTCTTCTGGAAATTCATCACAATTCAGGAATGAAAGGAGGTTTGAAGCCATACCCATCACATCAGAGGCAATATCTAAACCCTCACCTGCTAAATCTACAGCACCTTCAATAAGACCTGTGATTCCTTCCATTGCGCTAGACAAAGACCCACTTATAGTTCCTAAAATATTACCAGCAAACTTCTCAACAAAACAGGTAGGAACATTAACAACTTTATCAACTGCCTCTTTAATAAAGTTTCTTATCATACCAAGAAGACCACCAAATAACTTTCTAAAGAAACAAGCCATAGTATCCATTATTGTTGATGCTGTTTCTGATACTTTTCCCTGCTCACTTGGTTTTGCTAAGGAGAAAACTTTCTTGAAAGCTTTATCCATATTCTTGAAGATATGCTCCTCAATCATTTCATAGATCCATTTTATAGCACTTGCTATAGATGATGCTGCCTGATCAATTTTAGTATTGATCTCATTTTCTATGTTGTTTAATGTTTCAAGTTGTTCAGACCCAATAGTTCTGATAGTTCTTTTAAGGTTTTCAATTTCTTGTATAGATTTTTGTAGTGCAAATTGAATGCCCTTTATAGGAAGTTCATTTGAACTAGCACTTGGAAGATATTTTGGTATTCTCTCTGAGGGATCTGTTGCTTCTGCAACACTTTTTGCTCTTGTTAAATTCTTATGTCCCTCAACACCTGTGACATTAGATGAAGTAGTATCATTAGCAGAAGTGGTATTGGCAGTGCTACTAGAAGCACTGGAGTCTGTTGCACCACTTACATTTTGTGTGGTTTTTGTTTCAAGACCATCTGTTTGTGTTTCTTTTAATTTACCACCACCAGGTTTCTTACCATCAAGACCATAGAAAGGTTTAAAACCAATGGTGGGAACAGCATCTATAACTTGCTGATAGTTATTATAACCAATCAAACCCATAATGACAGGTTGTTGTGCCTCTTCCCCATCAAGGAAGAAACCAAATACAAAGTTACCCTGTCTTATATTTGATGATGTGGAAGCTTCACCACCAGCACCACCAGTGACTGGATACATTATAGTGGCAAATGGCAATTCATCATCAGGTAAATCCTCTTTATTCGCAGTATGGTAACCCATAATACGAACTCTATATCTCTCTCCAAATCCCTCAATAGATGATGAGTCGTCTGTTTCACCACCTGTACCAAAATTCTTTTCCCAGGTCTCCTTAGGCGCAACTTGTCCTATCCACCAGATGAACCCATCTCTACCAATAAAATGTGATTTAAGAAAACCTTGATCTATCATTTATTCTTTACCCTGTATGAGTCTCTCACTAATGTGAGACTTGAAAAAGTATCCTTTGGTGTGGTTCTATGACATACATGAGCCACCAAATACTCACCACTTGTTTCATTATTTATTGCACCTGTGGTATCTTCTGGACCAATTTGAGGGAAGACACATTTGACAATATCACCTGCCCTGATTGAAAAGTCACCAGCTATTTTAATTTCAGTCTGAATAGTAAATAACTGATTATATCTCATCACAGATTGGACAAGATTTTTTGTAGAGTTATCATTTAATTTTGTCTCATCACCATCTTTGTAATTTGGAATCTGTTCATCACCAGTGCCTGCTTGATTCCATCCTACATCCAACACTCTAGACATCAATCTAGATGGAGTGCTCAATAATTGTGGATTCAATAACTTTCCTGGAGTTGCCTCTGAATCACCTGCAGTATTAATTTTGCCATCCTGTTGATTTTCACCAAATCCTTGGACAACATAAGTGAAACTTACTGGATCAAAGAAAATAGTCCTATTATTATAGACCCCTAGTGCAAGATTTTGTTGAACATCAATGTCTGCATTAATGTTATAAGATAGAATTTTTCCATCATATTCATCATCATCAGGTATTCCTACAGTATTGGTTTGAATAAAAGTTCTTTTCTTTGGTTGATCAAGAAGTGTATCAATTGATTTAAAGAAGTGTCCATCTCTAGTTTGAAAGAACATATATCCTGCAGCACCACCAAGTCCTGAACCTTGTCCAGATTTACTTGGAATTGCTTTAGATGCTAACCAGGTTAGGATATAAAAAGGTTTTCTATCATTACCATAAAAATTATAATTACCAGCAGTATCATCAACATCAATTGAACTGATACCCATTGCTTTGGTGATATCAGAAACATGTGTTGAGATTGGAGCATCTTTGTATCTCTTGACTACTCTAAACTGCTCATTAGCAAAATATTCTTTAGATGAAAAATCAATAAAGAATACTTCATTTTGAGTGCCTGGAACACTATTTCTAACTCTATTCACATAAAGTTCTAATTGTAATTCATTTCCTTCATTATCTTGAATAGTTATATCTGCTCTTTCACTACCTCTAATTGGTAGAGCATCAATAATACTGCCTTCACCTATCTTGCTTCCTTCCTGAACACCAGTGTCTGTAACAACTGCCGTAGCAGTTATTGTATTTGATAAGACACTTTCAAAATATCTAAACTCAACAACACTTGGTGAGATGTCAATAGAAAAGTTTTTAGAATTAGAGCTAATACTAAAATCTACAATATCACCAGATTCGAAAGGTTTTGCCAGTTTTTCCATTATCCTACTTTATACAGTAACCCTAAGAGTTGTTGTTTATAATAACTATTTAACATGTCAGTTGTAGAAGCACCTGTTCTCATTGTAGTACCACCACCTCTACTTGGTAATGACCCTCCACCACCTCTTCTGCCACCTTGACCCATCACAATGATATTTCTTTGAGCATCATCATATGAGGGGTATTGTTCTAAGTTTCTAGATGCAGCAGGTGCTGAAGACCCTGGTGAAGCAGGTCTTATTACAGATTCAGTAACCTGCGAGAATGTTGTTGAGGGTGCTGTTTGCGTTCCAACTGCAGAACCATCTCCCATTCTACCAATTACAAGATGTTTTACAAAAGGCATTGGATCTACATCAGTTCCACTGCCACCACCAACTGATCTAACTTCAAAATGAAGGTGCTCACCTGTTCCAACTCCAGTGTTACCAATCTCACCAATGATTTCACCGTTATAAGGTTGACCCTGTGTAAGAGTTGATCTTCTAGCAAGATGAGCAAATAAGAAATCATATCCACCTGCCTCAATTATAACAGTTTCTCCATATCCAGACAAGTTAGATATAAGACTTACCTTTCCTTTCAATTTAAAGGCTACAAAATATCCTTTCTCACCATTAGTGCCAATGTCAACACCAGCGTGATGTTTCATTCTTCCCAGTGTGGGACTCATCCTCATTCCTCTTCCACTAGTCATACCAACATCACCAGTGCCAACACCCCTTGCCATAAGGTTAGCAGTAGGAACAACATCTTTTAATCCAGTTCCAGTTGTTGGAGTTGCTTTTGGAGCAGATTGTCCATCAGTCTCTTTTGGATCTTTAACCTCACCCACCAAAGGTGTTGTAGGTGTGCTGGTTTTTGTGGGCATAGTATCTATCATTGCCTGCTCTTCTTCAGTTAAATCATCTAAATTGGGTTCTGCACTTTTAAATTTTGGCATATCAAATTTATCAGGGAAGAATGAACCTTTCATTAATGACCCCATCTTATCCATATTAAAAAATGCACCAAGATCAGGAAGGGTTTCTATCCTTGCACCAAGTCTTTTTCCTTGAAGAGGACCAACTAATGGAAACATTAAACCAAGTGTTGTCTGTAGACCAAGTTTTTTAGGAACTTTTATCTCTGGAAAATTATCAATCAATCTTTTTGTTCCACCACTTATAAATTCCCACCCCTGTTTACCTACATCAATTAGTTTTTTAAAGTCTTCACTTATTCTTTTTTGAAATGGTCCAATACCACCACCTCTAATCAATGTATAGAGAAGAGAACCTCCATACTCACCAAGAAGACCACCAATCAATGTACCAAGAATTGGTATAGGAACTAATGTGCCAATAATCTCACCAACTGCTGTTCCTAATGCTTTGAAGATTGACTCCTCTACACCTACATCAGGATCAAGTAAATTTATACCAAGTACAAGGAGTGGTCCAATGATTGGAATCTTGATTTTACTTAATGGACCTTTTAATCTTTTGAGAAATGGTGCTGCACCTGCTACTTCTTGTGCTCCCTTACTACCCAAGAGTTTTTTAAGGAATGGACTTACTTTACCTTTTAAAGCACTTGCTGCACGTCTTCCCTTATCTGCACCCCTTACTAATAACTCTCCTCCTTCAGTTATTAATTTTCTTCCTCCAGCAGCACCAGCTTTGAGGAGATCTTTACCTGTTGATAACACTGGTGCTAATGCTTTTTTAGCAGACCTTATTCCAAGTCTTGCATCAAAAATCAATTCAGCTGCTTTGTTACCTAATCTTGTATATGATATTTTACTAGCAAGACGTGCTGCTGGTGTTGCTAGTGCTTTTTGAAATAATTTACCAGCTGCTGACCTGAGTTTTGTTAGAGGTGCTGTTTTTCTTAAAAAGTTTGCTAAATCTCTAGCAGCTTTAGCACCACGAACTAAACCTCTCCCTGCTACAACTGCTAAATCTTTTATTCTTTTAATCGCTGCTGCACCAAAATCAAATAAAGCATTGCCAAGTCCTCTTAATCCTGCACCAATTAGAGAACCACCTTTCCTTAATATTGATGAGAATAATCTAAAAAATCCCTTAAACCCTGCCTTTATAATTTTAAGTGGTGCCTTGATGGCACCTCTAACAAAGGCTTTAAGTCCACTACCTGCTAATCTGAATGCTTGCAGTATTGCTCTTAAAGAAGCAAATACTAAGTAAAGATTATCTCTTACAAAATTAAATGCACTAATTATTTTTTTGAAACTCTTTACAAGAAAAAGGAGAAGACCACCAAGTAATATGTTGGTGATGAATCCCATAAAATCAAATGCTCCACCAACTCCAGAAACAACACCAGAAGCAACACCTGCTGCTTTCTTACCACCCTCAAGAAGTTGTTCTCTTCTTGACTTTCTTAATTTTGCTGCTGCTTCTCTTCTGCTTTTTCTCTCCTGAACTTCTTTCTGATATTGTCCTTTGAGAGCATCATCAATAGAACCTGTTAACTTATTGATATTATCAAGTTGAATATTGATTTTTTGAAAACCAATTTTAGACCCCTTTGCACTTAAATTTGGATTCTTAACTTTCACAGATGATGATTTTCTCATAGCAGTGACACCACCACCATTCATTGCTTTTACTAGAGCACCACCTTTACTTGTTGTTGATTTTTCAGAACTTGTGCTTCTAGTTTTTTTATTACTTTTTTTATTTTTTAAAAATTTCTTTGCTTTATTACTAGCAACACTTTTTGCTTTATTCATAAGCGCTTTTTTAGCGCCTGCCTTTGCACCAGCACTCAATAAACCTTTAGCAAGAGGAAGTAGAAAAACAGCCATATTATCCTACCAAACTATAGATTGATTTAATAATAAGAGTCTCAGTATTCATTGAATCTTGTGATGAAAAAGAAGGAACTCCTTCAGTTCCATTAGCATTACCAGCAAGTGATGTAGGTGTGGCACCTCTAGGCACTGTACCATCTCCCTGATTTGGACCCATAAAAATACTATTATCAACTACTCTAGGACCTGGTGCTTGTCTTGTTGGAGAAGATGTAATATTGGCAGGTGCAGATGTGCCAGCAGTTTCAGCAGGGTCTTTGACACTAGATGTAGCTGCTAAAGTCATCTTATCAAAGTCAGATTTTGCAAGATTGTATGTATTTGTCTCACTTCTCAAACTCTCTGTGACTGTTACTCCATCAACTTTATCACCCACTTTACTCATTAGGATTTTTTGCCTTGAATCTTTACCCATAGCAGTAAGTAAAGTAAAGTTTGTAGAACTAACTCCCTTTGGTCTAGTGAATACTGATGATCCGTTACCTCCTGCCATGAAACTCTTAATCTTAGACCTCATCTGGTTGCCACCAGTTGATTTAACTTGTCTAGTAGAGAAAAACCCACCTGGATGATTATATGATCCAGGTGATAGAGAATCTAAATCCCATCTTTGAACACCACCACCTAACTTTCCACTCTTAACTCCAAATCTTTCAATTTCTCCATGAGTCATCACATTCTTATCTACATCAGCAGCAGTCTGACCATATGCTTTTAATAAACCTGCTGCTTCTTTAGCCATAGCAGTGGTCTGAGCGTTTGTTAGTGGATTTTCTTTCCACCCTCTACTATCACTGTAAGGTTTTCTTGGTGGTCCATGACCCATAGCAGCTGCTGCCAGAGCAATTGAGTTTCCATTATATCCACCAGTTCCATCTCTATTATCAACACCATATGATGCATTTCTAAATGGTTTGCCACTACCACTAAAAACTTGGTGATATGGTCCAACATTACTATTATGATCTCCTCCAGTCCAGTGTAAGAAAACTTTTGTATTCTTTGCTTTTCCACCTGCTCTATCAGGAGAGTTGGCACCTGCTGTACCACCAACCAATCCACCACCACTAAATCCCTGAATATTGTTATTATTTTTGGGAACATTACTACCACCACCAGCAGCATTCATTGCTAATAGATTACTTGCACCATACTTATTAACAGCACCTCTACTCATTACAATCTCACCAGGTTGAGCAGCAATCAATTGAGTATCAGCACCTGCACCTGTAATATTAATACTATTATTTGTTATCTTACCACCACCAGAAAATGTTTGAACAGGTGGTGCTTTTTGATTTTCAGGTCTTACATTAAAAGGATCATACATTGGAATCTCAGGTATCTTAGGAATTTCCAATATTGGAGGTTGTTCTGATATATTTTCAAGAGGATCAGCACCAAAAAGACCTAGAACATCATTAATTCTATCTTCAATAAAATTCAAAGATGAATGAATTGGTTTAAGAACAAAATCATTAATTGGACTTAGTACAAATTTGTTAAATCCATCTATGAAACCATTGATTCCTCCTATAATACCATTAAAGAATTTTAAAACATTATTAAAAACATCAATCAAAGGTTGTAAAAATTTCTTTGGATCTTTTAATACTTTTAATAAGAATAAAAGTGCTCCTCCAAGTAAGATATTTTTAAAGAAATCCATCAACATATCAAAAATTCCCTTTGCAGGTTTCACTGCCTTCTTAGCTAAATTCTTATCATCCCCTGTAGATTTACCTTTACTCTCTAATAATTTTTCTTTATCTACTCTCTTACTCTTTTGAGCTTGAGCATTTTCTTCTCTATCTTCTTTCAGTTCAAGTTTTGCTTGCTTCTTTAGAGTATCTAAGATACTTTGCAGGTTGTCCTTAAGTCCAGAAAGTTTGAGTGATACATCATCAATACCCTTCTTTACTTCATCATTACTAACACTTTCTTGTTGTGGTTCTGCACCACCAGGAAGTAAAAGTTGTGGTTTTGCTTTCTCTTTTTTTTCAGATTTTTGATTTGTGGCAGTGCCTATAAATTTCTGTTTTGATATTTTTTCAGCAGCTTTGTTAGATTTTTCTGCAACTTTCTTTGCTGCTTTCTCTTGCTCTTTAAAAAATTTCTTTGCGTCAATCTTGGATTTTTCTTGACTACCTGGTATTTTTATCTTCTTTATTCTAACAAATTCCTTTGTAAGAATTGCTATGTCACCACTATCCACCTTACTGCTACTTACTCTAGCAGCAGTAATCTTTTCTTGAATTAGTGTTTTATATGTACCAAAATCAATATCACTTCCATCACTAATGCCAAGATAATCGCGCAAGATACCCTGATTAACTTCCTTGTTTACGTTAGTTTGGGTAGTTGCCATTACTTTCTCTTTGCCTTTTCCTCTTCTTCTTTAAGGTGTTGCTCAAGTAAAATGGTATAAACTTCCCTCTCCCAAGGGATCAAATTTTCAATCTCAGTTAATGAATATTTATGGTACTGCATCAAGGAAAAATTAAGTTTATAGTATGACATCATATCCATGTGTGCCATACCTATGCGAAAAAACTTGACAGTCCCTCCAGAGTAACTTTACTCTTCTTCTTGGTCTTTGGATTTTTCACATCAATAGTATGAGAAAGTTTTGGCATAGTGCTAAAGAACTTTTCAATCTCTTTAAATTGTGTAGAGTTCAACTGCTCAAGAAAATCCTTTACTTCTTGAGGACTTACGTCACTTGTAGACCAAACCTCTTCATTATCATAAATTTTATCAATACAAGAACCAATCAATTCAAATGATTGATCCATATCTGGGTTTTCAAATTCAAAATTGTTTCTAATGAATTGTTCAAGAGAAGGATACTTCATATCCATAAAGTAAGTATCATCAAGTTTTACAGTTTTAGTATGCTCCTCATTTCTAACAACCTGAATCTCATCAAGATTAATAGAAATCTTGACCTCAGTCTCACCATCATCTGGGCATACAATATTAACCTCTACAACCTCACCAACAGACTTACCTCTAATATTAAGGAAAAGATATTCAATGTCAAAGGTTGGTAGTGTTTCAATCTTTACATCTTTTGAAAGAATACAATCAGAAATAACTGCTTTGATTGCTGTTGTAATCTGTTGTGAGTCTTCAGACTCAAGTGCAATGACTAGAAGTTTTTCTTCCTTTACTAGGAAGGGTCTATACTTAATTGTTTTTCCTGATGAAGGCAAATCCAACTCAAATGTTGGTGTAACAATCTTTGGTAAAGGCATGATATCCTATGATGAAGTCAGTGTGAATATTTAGGCAATGTTCTGAGATGGTGGAATAAATTGACCAAATTCATTATATAAATTCTGATTAAGAAGAAATCCACTATTTTGTTGAAATTGAAAAGGTTGATCTGGTATTCCCTTAATAGTAGTTTTGGGATTGGTTGATGGAGGTGATGGTGTAGATGAACCAGGAGTATATGGTTCAGTTACATATCTTACAAAAGTAAAGTTTACTGTCAATCTAAGAACTTCAGTGCCACCATAATTGAGTTGCATGGCATTCATGGAAATAGGAAATCCCTGTACCATTGTGTACTTAATACTTTGAGACACTGATGTATCTCTTTCAAATTTATATAACTCAATTAGATTTTTTTCTCTATAACCTTTACCCAGTTCACCAGGATTAGAATCAGGATAATTCATCCTAAATCCATTTCTAAAATTTTTATAATTCTCATTATTTCCTCTATCACTAATTCCTTTTCCAGAAATGTAATCCATCCATCCTTCAAAAAAGTGAAGAGTTTTATATTCAGAATCAACTAACATTTCAACTGCCATTTGATCATCATACATTCTTCTATATGCCATCTTTTCAGTAACACCCATATAATCAGATGTTACATCATGGGTTGCAAATGATGAACCAGGAAGAGTAGCACTAGTGCAAGCAATATTAATTCTTTCTCTAAGATTAGAGGTGATGGCTAAACCTTTTGTCTTTGTAATGTGTGATAATACAACACGAGGAACATTGATAGACAGAAAGTAGTTTGATGTAGTAGCTGAATGCATCAGCTTTGTGATCAAATTCTCTGTGGTATATTTTTTAATACCTGCGCCAGGTCCAGTAGGCATCTATAAATAAATTTGATTACCATACTATGTAGGAGGAAAGTGGGACAATCTTTGAAAACAAAATATAAACCCACCAACCCTGACAAATATATGGGCAATCCCAACAATATTATTTGTAGAAGTTCTTGGGAAAGAAGGTTTTGTAAAGAGTGTGATACTAATCCAGGTGTTGTGAAGTGGGCAAGTGAAGAGTTCTCAATCCCATATGTATCACCTGCAGATGGTAAGGTTCATAGATACTATCCTGACTTCTTAATTGAGAAAAGTGATGGTAAAAGATATATTATAGAGATTAAACCTGACCACCAAACTAAACCTCCTGTAAAAAAGAGCAGGGTAACAAAGTCATATTTGTATGAATGTGCAACTTTTGAGATAAATAAAGCTAAGTGGAAGGCAGCATCTGAGTTTGCCAAAGATAATGGAATTGAGTTTCAGATAATGACGGAGAATCAAATCTTCCCAGAAAAACATCATACTAGGAAGAATTATGGAACAAGAGGAGTATCTAGAAAGCGCAGAAAATAGATTAGAATATGTTGTAGATGATATCATCAACAAAACAACTGCTGATGATAGAATGATTGCTCTTCTTGAAGTCCTTACTGAAGTGGAGGTTGTTCCTGATGTTGGAAGATATTACACTTTTGTATATCAACCAAAGACACCAAGAATTAGATATGATCAAAATCCTTTAATTGCTTGTGTATCTGTAGATAGATGGGGATTTAGAGGTATTAATTATCACTGGGGTAAGTTTAGAAACTACACATGGGATGAAGTGATTGGTAATCTTCATGTTATCTACCCACTTGAATTAAGGGATGCAAGATCTATTCCTTTTCAACATTTACTAATAAATAATTAAATGCAAGGATGATCAATGGCAGCAACCAGTAACAACTCAGGATTTTCAATATATACAGGTGCTCCTTTTGGTGAAACAGCTTATCGATCTACATCATTAGTTGATACCTATATTGACCCAGCAAATAAATCAACTAAATCTAAAACTAGTGTAGAAACAGAAGTCAATATCACTACTGGTGACATAGAGTTGTATCATAAACTTCCTGGTAATGCACAAAATATATCATTAGCCATATTTAAATCAGATGGTACAAAAGTAATTCCTGATTCATCTAAATTTAATCAATTTTTTGATCCTTCACAACCACACACCTCTCTACAACTTGATAAAATATTAGATTTAGCAACAACAGAGGGATTAGTCAATGCAAAAATTAAATTAGATAATGTAGATTACGAAGCTTTAGCAAGTAGTGAATTATATAAATCTAAAGCAAATTCATCATCTACTAATGTTGAACTTGGCAATGCTTCTGTGGCACAAGGCAATGCAGCATATGAGGCAAAAACAGTTCCTACTGGAAAAAAATTATTAAGGTATCCACTATCAATTCCAGATCTGGGATATGATTTCATCAAAATTACAGCATACAAATATATTGCTGGTGGCAGACAATCTTTGAAATTGGGCAAAAAACAAAGTGCAAAAGAAAGACTATTATCTAATAATAGTCCATTGGAAACAATTATTCTTCCAATGCAACCAAATTTTTCTGAATCAAATGCTGTGAATTGGGGTGGAGATAATATTAATCCTTTACAGTTGCTTGGTGCAGGAGCTGCAACAGGACTGATTCAAGCAATTGGAGCAGCTGCTGATCCAAAAGGTGGATTTGCAGATTCAAGAGCTATAATTGGTGAAACTTTTAAAAGTTTGGCAAATGATGTGTTATCAGCAATTGATGATCCTGCCTCTCAAGCAGCTCTTACTGCATATTTTGCTGGTCAAGCAGTTGGTGCAAACATTCTTGGTAGGTCTGCTGGAGTAACTCTAAATCCTAATCTTGAACTTCTTTTTAAAGGGCCAAATCTTCGTACATTTGCTTTTAACTTTAGATTTACACCAAGGTCACCAAAAGAATCAGAGGAAGTAAAACAAATAATTAGAGTCTTTAAAAAGAATATGGCAGTTCAGAGATCATCCTCTAATTTATTCTTACTCACACCTAATATTTTTACTGTTGAGTACATATATAATGCAAAAGGTGAAAATGCTGGTCAGCAACATCCATATTTGAATATTTTCAAACCAATGGCAATGACTAATTTAAATGTCAACTATACACCTGACGGCACTTACATGACATACAATGAAACTGGTTCATTAACTTCTTATGATTTACAGATGAGTTTTGGTGAGATAGAACCAATTTATGCAGATGAATATGATAGTGAAAGTGATTCTGATGTAGGTAGATTTAACGACCATCGAAATATGGGTTACTAAAAATGGCAAATTACTTTTCCTATCTTCCAAACTTTGAATATGTTAATAGAATTCCTAGTGAACAGAGTATATCCTCATACACAGAAGTAAAAAATCTTTTTAAGAGAGTTAAACTGAATAATGATTTGTTTCAGGATTTAACTAATTTTACAAAGTATCAAATTGTTGGTGATGAGAGACCTGATAATGTCTCAAACAAAATTTATGACACTCCTAATTATGATTGGATTATCCTATTGTCAAATAATATTATAAACATACAAGATGAGTGGCCTATGAGTAATAGAACATTTGAATTGTATATGAATAAAAAATATGGTGTAACAAATTATGATGGAATACATCACTATGAGTCTATTGAAGTAAAAGACTCTAGTGAAAGTTTTACTGTATTAAAAAAGGGACTTGAAGTCCCTTCTGATTATTCTATTACTTTCTATGATGGTGCTCTAGGAAAAGAAAGCACCATCACAGATACAAATTTAGGTGTTACTAATTATGAGTATGAATCAAGACTTCAAGATGATAAGAGAAGTATATTCTTGTTGAGACCTGACCTTATTCAAACTGTAATCAAAGACATCAAGAATTTGATGAAGTATAAAGAAGGTAGCACACAATTTGTATCTAGAAGTTTAGTTCAAGGTGAGAACATAAACCTTTTCTAAAAAGTAAAGGGGGTCAATTTTTTCTTGGAAAATTTTTACCCCCATTTTTGGAATCAAAGTTGATTTTTGATTACAGGGTTATGAGTCTGCAAGTTTAGCGAAGTAAGACATAGCGTCATCATCATTGTCATCAGAAGTGGGTGTTGTCTCAGGAGCTTTTGATGCTTGGTAAGAATCTTCAAGTTTCCTAAGGACTTGCTCTTCAGTGACTGACTTCTGCTCTGCTGCTGCATAGTTATCATATTCTGTCTCCTCTGCTGTC
>VMHT01126010.1_pt1 | contig 29316 bp, 29 predicted proteins | sample 4693611 | NCBI WGS metagenome assembly VMHT01 (sample SAMN12280063, study PRJNA550983) | marine metagenome | isolation source: seawater sampled from same location over 5 years 0.02-0.2 micron viral filtrate | place: USA: collected off the coast of southern California halfway between the port... ... | reverse complement strand
TAAAATGGTAGCCATCGTATCAAAACAAATCCGGGTTAATAATGCCGGAAACTTTCTAGCAGACGTAGGTACAGATAGTACTTATCTCTATATCGGGCGGTCACAACAATGGCCATCTTCAGACACAGCAATTGCCACTCCTGTGGATACCGTTGCAGATAAAAATAATGTTCATCAGAATATGATTGCTCTTAAAAAAGTAGCTCAATCTGATGTATCACACTGTATTACACGGTATAACTGGTTATCAGGTACTACGTATATAGCTTATGATGATCAGCTAAGTAGTTTAGGTAGTTCTCAATATTACGTAATCACAGACGAATTAAACATATATAAATGTTTACAAGCTGGTGCGGGTGCTTCTGTTGTTAAACCTACAGGCCAAACCGTAAATGCTGCAAATGCTATAGAATCTGATGGTTATGTATGGAAATTTATGTATACTCTTTCGGGTACACAAGCTACAAAATTCTTAACTAACTCATTTATTCCAGTAAATATTCTTCCAACTGACGATGGATCTTTACAGTTTGATGTACAAACTGGAGCACAAAATGGGTCAATCCATAGAGTTCTTGTAACGGCAGGTGGATCAGGTTATACCTCAACACCAACAGTAACTATTACCGGTAATGGCTCAAGCGCCACAGCCGCTGCTACAGTTGTGGGCGGAGTAGTTACAGCTATTTCAATGAGCAATATTGGATCTGGATATAACGAAGCTTTAGTAGCTATCACTGGCGGTGGTGGAACAGGAGCTGTAGCTAGAGCAATTATTTCTCCTCCTGGCGGTCATGGTGCAAATGCAGCTGATGAGCTTGGAGCTTTCTTTATGATGTGTAATGTTAACTTAGATTCTGCAGAAGGATCTGGAGACTTTCCAATTGATAACGATTTTAGACAATTAGGTCTTATTCGTAATCCATTTAATTATGGAACAACTACAAAAGCAACAGCATCCACATTACAAGCTACTCGTAGTTTAGTATATGCATCACTTGCCGGTGGAGCTTTTGCGGTAGATCAGATTATTACTGGAGGTACCTCTGGAGCACAGGCCTATATAACTTCTATAGACGTAGGAACAAATACAGTTAGATATCATCAAGATGAATCTACTGGTTATGGAGTCTTCCAAACATCAGAAACTATTTCAAATGCTAGTTCAGTAACTGCTACAATATCTTCACTTGGAAACCCTGAAGTTGCTAAATTTACTGGTGAAGTACTTTATATAGAAAATAGAAGTGCTGTTGCTAGGGCCAACTCACAAATTGAAGATATTAAACTTGTACTAGAGTTTTAAGGTAAAAAATAATGACAATTGATTTTAATGTATCACCATATTACGACGATTTTGAGACTAACGCTAAAGACAAATATTATCGTATTTTATTTCGTCCAGCTGTTGCACTTCAAGCTAGGGAACTAACTCAGCTTCAGTCAACTCTTCAAAATCAAATTAGCCAATTTGCAAATCATACTTTCGAAGATGGCGCAATGGTTATTCCTGGGCAAACTGCTTTAGATAAAGAATATGGATTCATTAAAGTTGGTTCTACATTTAGCTCTGCAGATGTAGAATTATATCGTGCAGAATTCTTAAATCAAACTGTCACTGGTCAAACTACTGGAGTAACTGCTAAAGTAGTTGGCACTCTACCGGTTGTTGGATCAGATCCAATTACACTGTTTATTAAATATACTTCTTCAGGTACAAATAAAACTACAAAAACTTTTGCTCAAAATGAAGTCGTTGTATCTGGAGCATCTACTCCACGTTCTGCTCAAATAGAAAATGTCTCGGGTAGTGTAGGATTCGGTTCAGCCGTAACTATTAAACCTGGTGTATATTATGTTAATGGAACATTTGCTTATGTTTTAAGTCAAACTTTAGTACTTGACAAATATACAAATACACCTTCTTATCGTATTGGACTTACCGTAACGGAAAGTTTAATATCATCTACCGAAGATGCAAACCTTACTGATAATGCTACGGGTTCTCCTAACTTTGCTGCACCTGGTGCTAATCGTTATAAGATAGTTCTTACACTTGCAAAACAAGCATTAAATTCTACTGCTGATCAAAATTTCATAGAATTAATTCGTGTAGAAAATGGTGTTATATCAAAACAAATTAGATCAACTGAGTATTCTGTCCTTGAAGATACTTTTGCTCGAAGAACTTATGATGAGTCTGGTGATTATACAGTTCGTCCATTTGGTATTGATATAAGGGAACATCTTCTTAGTGGAAATAATAGAGGAGTATATGCATCAGGATCGGGTGGTGATGATGCTAAATTAGCTATTGGTCTTGAGCCAGGCAAAGCATATGTCCGAGGTTATGAAATTGATACTCTATCAACTACATTTGTAGATATTGATAAAGCTAGAGATACAGAACAAATTGTTAACTCTGTTACAGCATTTGAGTTAGGTAACTACACTCTTGTTAATACTACAACAAATATTCCTAATATTACATCTTATGAAAAATTAGATCTTCGTAGTTCAGCTAATACAGTAATTGGTACAGCTCGGGCCCGTGCATATGAATTACATTCTGGCACACCAGGAACATCTGGAGCTGTTTATAAATTGTACCTCTTTGATATCCAAATGACTGGATCAAACTTATTTTCAGCTGTAAATCAAATCAATAATGCAGGTTCTACTGCAGGTGAATACCTTTCAACCACAGTTAAAACTGGTGGCCTTGCAGTACTTTATGCAATTAATAATAATGACTTATTATACCCTCTACCTTATAAGCAAGTACAAACCATTAGAGATTCAGGTGGAGCAATTGATACTACAATTACAGTTCGCCGTAGATATACAACCACACTTTCTTCTGGCCTAGCTACAGTTACTGCCGGTTCTGATGAAGCTTTTCAAACACCATACTCTGGTGTAGATTATGTAGTAGCTAATAGTTCAACTGGTACAGTATATGATATGTCTACTGCAGACGGCACCGCTGGAGCTACTCGTTTAACAATTGGTGGAACAGGTAGTGTTAACCTTAATATTGATTTAACTGGTGCAGGATTATCTGGAGAAAGTTTAGTTATTATTGCAACAGTTATTAAAACAATTGCACAAGAAAAACAAAAAACATTAAATGCTAATTCTACTCTTGATATTGCAAGTCCAAATTCAACAGCTAATAGTCATGATTCATTATTAAAAGCTGATATTTACCAATTAGTTTCAATACATGATTCATTAAGTACTTCAACTAATGCTACTACATCTGATTTAAATATTACTTCTCGCTATGAATTAGATAACGGTCAAAGAGATAACTTTTATGATGTTGGTAGAATTAAATTAAAAGCTGGTATGCCAGCTCCTGTCGGTAGAATTCATGTAGTATTTGATTATTTTAGCCATGGTGCAGGAGATTATTTCTCAGTTGATTCATATACAGGACAAGTTGGCTATGCTAATATTCCTTCATATGCTTCTTCAAATACAACATACGAATTAAGAGATGTTCTAGATTTTCGTCCACGTATAAGAGACGATGGAACATCATTTATAAACGCTGGTGGTGCTAATCAATCTGGTGCAGCTCTTACAGAAATTGGTAAGATTGCGTCTAATATGATTAAAGATTTCCGTTATTTCCTACCACGTAAAGATAAAATTTATGTAGATAACAAAGGTACTTTTAAAGTATTAAAAGGTGTATCTGCAGCTAACCCTGCTCGTCCTGCTAATCCAGATGATGGCATGGTAATTTACGACTTAGATATCGGTCCATACACATTTGATACGAATGATGTAGTACCAATCATGAAAGATAACAAACGATTTACTATGCGTGACATTGGTCGCCTAGAAGGTCGTATTAATAACCTTGAATATTATACATCACTTTCTCTTCTTGAGAAAGAAACTGCTGATGCTCAAATCTTAAACTCATCAAATGTAGATAGATTTAAATCTGGATTTATTGTAGATCCTTTTTATGGTCACAATATAGGTAATCCAAAAGACCCAGATTATCATATTTCTATTGATGCAGAAAAAGGTGAAGCAAGACCACAATTCTATGAAGGCAATGTTCGATTACAAAATCAAGACACTGCTTCATCAAGTACATTCCAACAAACCGGTGATATGATTTCTCTTCCATATACAGAAGCTGTAATTATAGATCAACCGTTTGCATCTGGTACAGAAAACGTTAACCCATACGACATCTTCCAATTCATAGGTCAAATTGACCTTACACCATCACAAGATGATTGGAAAGAAACAGAAGTTCGTCCAGACCTTATCATTGATAATGAAGGTCTCTTTGATGTGGTTAATACGCTTGCGGCCGAAGACGGAGTACTTGGTACAGTCTGGAATGAGTGGGAGACTCAGTGGACTGGTAGAGAGATAAACTTAGGAGATGTTTCAGGGACACAGCGTTCGGGACGCCGCCTGTTCGTCGATACCTTAATCGCTCAACAAGCACAGCAGTCACGAACTGGTGTACGTACTTCGGTCGCGCCAGACACTATTCAAACATCGTTAGGTGAAAGAGTGGTAGATGTACGTATGGTACCATTTATTCGTGCACGAAGAATTAAATTTAAAGCTACAAGGTTTAAGCCAAATACTCGTTTATATCCTTATTTTGAAGATATTAATGTAAGTGACTTTACAAATGATATTACTTCTGCAGCATTTATTCGTCATTCTGTAACTCCAGTTGATCCAGAGCCAAATGCATCTGCAATTCGTCACCCTGATATTTCAACTTCTGATATTTCATCTGGTGCAAATGCTATTATCACTGATGCTACTGGAACAGCCTATGGTGAGTTTTATCTTCCAAATACAGCAGCTACAAGATTTAGAACTGGTGAACGTCTATTTAAACTAATGGATGATGCTAGTGGTAATATTGGAAATGCAACTACATCGGGTAGAGCTACATATGCAGCTACTGGTATGGTTAATACTACACAAGAAGTAAGTTTACGATCTCCAACATTAGTTCAAGAATCAGTATCAGATGTTCAAACTGCTCTTCTTACACGTCAATCTACACGTACAGTTGGATGGGTTGATCCTCTTGCACAAACATTCTTAATTGATAACCCAGAAGGCGCATTTATTACAAGCATGGATATATTCTTTGCTGCAAAAGATGGAGCTATTCCAGTCACACTTCAAATACGTGGAGTTGTAAATGGTTATCCTTCAAATGAAATTCTAGCCTTTGGTGAATCTGTAGTAGATGCGGTAAATGTAAATACATCGGCTGATGCTACAGCAGCAACTAACTTTTCTTTCCAATCTCCAGTTTACTTAAGACAAAATCAAGAATATGCAATTTGTTTATTAGCTAACTCTAATCAGTATACTGTATATACTGCAGAGATTGGTCAAAACTCTCTTGGAACTACAAGGCGTATTTCTACTCAACCATATGCTGGTGTATTCTTTAAATCACAAAATGGTTCAACTTGGTCTGCTGATCAAACAAAAGATCTTAAGTTTACAGTTAAAAGAGCTCAGTTTGATACAACTGCAAGTGGTGTAGTTAACTTTGCAAATGCTACATTGCCAATTAAACCTCTTAGTGCAAATCCAATTTCAGTTACTCTTAGTAGTAATAAAGCTGTAGTCTATCATAGAAACCACGGTATGCCAACTGGATCTAAAGTAACTATTGCAGGTGTAGATTCAACTATTGGTGGAGTTGCAATTAATCAGTATAATGCTACTCATACGATTTCAGAAGTAGAAATAGATTATTATACTGTCACAACAGCTTCAAATGCTACATCAACTACAACCGGTGGTGGAACAGCAGTTACAGCTACTGAAAATAAACATATAGACATTTTATATCCTCAAGTTAATGAGTTGAATTTACCTGGAACATCAACTAGCTATAAGATCAAAACAACAACTTCAAAATCACTAGCTGGAACTGAAACTACATATCAAAAAGATGCATCATATAGTTCACTTATTGTAAATGAAAGTTATTATCCTACCGTTCCAATGCAAGTAGCATCTCAGGTAAATGAAACTAACTTTGTCGCGGCCGCCGCTAAGTCTTTAGATTTACAAGCTACTATGGCATCAGATACTAACTTTTTAAGTCCAATGTTAGACTTAGATAGAATGTCAGTATTTACAATAGCAAATAGAATTGATAACCCACAAACTTTTAGTGGAACTAACTCTGGTCAAAATAATGTTAGAAACTACTTAGCTGAAACAGCTTCATCTGGTGGATCGGCTCTTGCTAAATATATTACAAGAAAAGTAACTCTAGGTCAATCTTCTGTTGGACTAAGAATTATCTTTGCAGGTAATAGACCTAGTGGTTCATTTATAGATGTTTATTATAGGACACAAGCTGCAGGTTCTGATATACCATTTAATACTTTAGGTTGGACTTTAGCTACTATTGATACAGTTGTACCAAATACTGATGATCCAAACCTCTTTAATGATTACGAATTTACAGAAGATTTAAGTGCTGCTCCATTCCAAATTGTGGCAATTAAAATTGTACTAAGATCTCAGTCATCTGTAGCTATTCCAAGAATTAAAGACTTTAGAGTTATTGCACTGGGTACGTAATGAGAGTAAATATTAAAAATCGTCCTGGCTTACAAAGAGATATTAACTCTGGTGCAGTAATAAATACTGATATTACTGCTTACCAAAAAGCATTAAATGCTAAGGCGGCGGCAGAACAAAAAGAAAATGAACTTCAAGATATTAAAAATGAAGTACAGGATTTAAAGATTTTAATGAACAAAATAATTGAGAGGCTTAGCTAATGGCTGTGATTTCAACAAATACGTCAGACACTTTTGAGCAATGGAGAGTAAAAACAAATCAAGTTTCTACTTTTATAGGCGATAGTGGAACACTTTCAGGTAGGTATACGGCAACAGATGTAGTTGCAGCTTTGAACGAAATTAAAACAACATCGACCTTTGATAATAAAATCACTATTGCAGATCAAGTAGTCGATGGAACTACTGAATTAGCTGGTGATGCGGCTATTCTAAAAATTACAGCTGGTAGCGCAGATGTATTAACACTTAATCAAACTGGTAATGTAACAGTTGCGGCTGATCTTTCTACTGTAGGAGCTATAAGTGCTGGTACAACACTTGGTGTAACTGGTAATGCTACAATTGGTGGTACTACTACATCTCAAGGTCAAGTAATTGCAAACGCTGGTATTGACTGTAATGGAACAATTGAAGTATCAAATAATTTAATAGTTGACGGTAATACTCAATTAGGTAATCAAACTACTGATACAGTTGATATTCAAGGTAGTGCAGCTATTGCAAATGGACTTGTAGTAAACGGTGCAGTAACTACTCTTAATCAAGGGTTAACAGTATCTGGTGCTGCTCAGTTTAATAACGCATTTACTATGGGCGATACTCTTACAGTGGCAAATACGTTTAGTGCCAATGGTAATGTTGTACTTGGTAATTCAACTGCAGCTGATTTAGTTTCATTTGGATCTAGAGTAAATACTGCAATTGTACCTAATGCAAATAATAGTTATACACTAGGGACTAGTTCTCTTAAATGGAGTACAGTTCATGCAACTACCTTTAGTGGTACTGCAACTACCGCAAACTACGCTGACTTGGCTGAGCTTTATCTTTCTGATTTTGCATATGAAGCTGGTACTGTAGTAAGAGTCGGTGGTGAATTTGAAATTACTGCTACTGATGGTAATCATAATCATTCTGTACTTGGAGTTATCTCTGCTTATCCAGCATACTTAATGAACAATCAACTAGAAAATGGTATTCCAGTCGCCTTGAAAGGACGTGTTCCTGTAAAAGTCGGTGGTACTGTTAAAAAGGGAGATCGTTTAGTAGGCGCACCTGAAGGTCATGGTGTAGTAGATAATGAGTCACCTCATGGATTTGCGGTAGCTCTTGAAGATTTTAAAGCTACTAAAAAGAATCCTACTGGTATAGTAGAAGCCGTTATTCTTTAATCATCATTATACAAATATAGATCTAGTGCGCAAGATACTCTTGTGTGAATTGCGGGTCTGACAGAGTGATATAGGTAACTAGGAAAAACTAACATGTCTCCTGTTTTTGGTGCATGGTAAGTTGGATCAGTAGTTTTTCTAAATTTCATATCATAACCACGAGCTACATGTGGCCTAGGATCATAGAAAACTATTTCACCTCCTGATTCAGGATTAGATTCTAAATAGATTACCATTGAAGCATGAGCACCAGAATGAGTATGAGTTTCCATACCTACATTTTCATAACGGTTAATCCAAGATTTTATTTCATAATCTTTCCAGTCATGTATATTATGACCAGTCCAATCCTGAATAAAGTCATCAAAATAAAAGTAAGCGTCATCAATTAAAGATTGTGTTACTTTCTTTTGTAGTCCATCCATAACCCATTCATCATCAATAGGTATTATTTCAAACCTCATTAATGTCGGATACAGAAAATGTGTTCCCAATTTCAGCGTCATAGTATTTTCGGACATCTAGTACCATTCCTTCAGTTGTAAGTTTACCTTTATTGTTTGCACATACTACACTAATTATATTATTGTATGTTACACTATCTTTTCTATATGGAACAAAGTAAGGATCCATTGGAAGAAGTTCTGGATCATTTAGAACATCATAAAAGTTTTCATTATAGTCTTCCATTATCCAAAAAGCATAGCATATTGCTACCATATAAGATTTTGATGGATAGATCCAGCCAATATCTTTTTCTCTAAAATATCTGATAGCATGGAAAGTAATATCTTCTGTGATTTCAATATCAACATCACCTAAGTCATCTTCATAATCTTTATTTAGTTTATGATATAACTTTTGTTTGATCTTCCATTCTTGCATCATACCACTCTAGTAAATTTATATAGCCGTTACAGCTATTATCTAAATCTTTAACATATCTATAATGTTCTGTTAGACAGTGACCCATATACTTACAATTATTGCAAATATCTGATAAAGTAATTTTTTCTTGATATGCCCATTGTTGATATGAACCGTAACTTGGTAATTCTAAAAAATATTCATTATCATTCTTATCAAATTCTAATACACCAAACTTTCCGTTAGGAGTAATATACACATGGTCATCACTAAATGCATTATAAAGTTTATTGTAACTGTCTTCTATATTAAACAAATTAATAAATTCAAATTTCTTTTCTACATCTGATTCAAGCCATTTAATTACAAAGTCTTCAAAGTCTTTATGAGTTACATTATGAGCATTTGCTTGATTAGTCGAATAAGGTTTAATTTCTACAGAGGTAATTGATCTAACTATATTTAGATCTTTAATCATCTCATCAACATCCATTTTTAAAACTTCAGGAGAAGCTAATATAAGCACAGCAATTGGCTTAGTAGATAACAACATATTTTGATATACCAGGTCTGACTTTTCTCTAGCAGCAAAATCATATGATACACTAAGTGTTATGTTATCTGCTAAGAAACGATCATCAAGCTTTGAAAAATTAGTATTAATGTTAATACTACCACTATAGTGGCTCCTAATAACTGTAAGTATTTTATCGTAGTAACTCCTTTTTAATGCTCCTATTTCTCCTCCATATAAGTCTATATGTTCAATTTTATCATACATTCTAACTTCAAATAATAATTCATCTAGTTTTTCTGGTTTTATCTTTTTTTGATCACCTAATTGTTCTGGTGTAAGATAACAGAAGTCACATCTGAAATTACAAAAATATGATGGATTAATAGAAATATTCATAATATCTTAAATTGTGCACTTTCATTTTCATAAGGAGTCATTTGTATACCTTCCATATCGTTTGACGCCAAAATAGCTGGTCCTAAAAGTTTCATATTATAACAGTGTTCTTCAACCATATTATGTTTCTTAAGATCTTTAATAGTTTTCTTACACCCATTACATATCTGAAACATAGGACAAGTATAACATCCTTTCTTTAAACTATTTAGTTCAAAAGAATCTGCAAGTGGAGTAGCAAATCCACCATTCATCTCAAAGTCCCAATCAATAGCTTTTTCTTTATCATCTCCAAAAGCACCACAAGAATAATAGTCTCCTTCTGGCTGTATAGTTCTAATATGAGAATCACAAGTACGTGTAAGAGGACATATTGTAGCTTCTCCACGTAATCTATTCATCATTTGTTGTGTATTGTGTTCCCATTCTGCTAAACCAGCTTGCCATATTTTTACATATTGATAATATATTTTGGCCAGCATATATGGTTTATCTTGTTCTCCAGATGCCATTGCATAATTAACTTTGCATACAACATCCATTTTTTTAGCTAGCTCTACTGTTCTTATTACTGAGTCTTCGTTTTCTTCTGTAATAACAGCAATAAACGAAGGTCTATACCCACAATGTTCTAATACAGCATTTGAGCAATTCCAAAAGTCTTCTTCAGTAAATACAGAATAGTCACCTTTAAGTCTTCCACTTCCATATTGAAATGACGTAGCAATTCCAACTCTTGGATTTTGAAAGACATCCATCCATTTCTTTGGATTCTTATAAAACGGCCAAAGGTTTGTAGTTAAAGATATATTCGCAGGTAAATTATTGTCATCACAGTACTTAATTATTTCTCTATAGTACTGTGGATCCATCATTAATGGATCACCACCATTTACAATAATAGTTTTAGTTTCTGGGAATCTATCTAAAAACTGATATATTTTAATAAGATCTAGCTTTGAAGCTTTATCTTCTACGAGTTTAGTTGAAGAGCAAAAAGTACATTTAAAATTACATAACTCAGTTGGCTTAATTATTAAATCCATGATATTCCATTTAGTATTCTGGCCGCATGTCTAGGAGAATAATTGTTGATACAAATATACTTAACAAGACTACGTCTATAGTGCCAAAGTAATACTTCATCCATTAGTATAGTGCCGGTATCAAATATTCAAATGATAATACTCTTCTTTCTCCAGTTTTGTGAGCTGCTCTGTGTTCAAAACATTTTTTCTGATTTAGCCAAACAAAATCTCTTCGTTTTGGATATAATGTAAAATGGTAATCATGTGTTTTAACTTGAATATTATTACCATTGTGTTTTGTATTATCATCTAAATAAATTAGTATATTAGAATTAAATTTATTACTATCTTCAAAATCGTTATGCCATTCTCGGGATCCATGATCTACACCACTCCACATAGCACAGTCTTTCATTTCAAAATCATCAAATAGTTTAGAAACATAATTATCAGCCAGCCATTTATGAATAATTGCTAGATCAAACTCAGCTTCAGGAGCTGTCCATAGATTTTCTGGTTGAGTGCAGTCTACAAAATTAAATTTATCAAATCGATCTATATCTAAGTTACTTGGTAATGTTCCATGCCAGTAGCCGTCAATAAAGAACGTCTGCTCGTCAGTCATATTGGTTCCCAAAGTTACACCGTATGTTGAGTTCTCTTATTCCTTAACTCGTCACCTTTATTTACCACTTGTGCATTTACTACAAGTGTAAGTCTTTCTTCATTACCATGATAGTGTGTAACTTCATGCCACAAAAATTGAGGAGCAATAACAACCATTCCTCGTTTTGACTTGATCTTTTCTAACTTAGACCCACCAAAGTAATAGTTTCTTTGCCACCTAGGATCATACAAAGCTAGTTCTCCGCCTTCATCTTCTTCTACATCGTTAAAATATATGCAAGCAAAAGCATCATCAGAATAATGTGTATGGGCTCCAAGTCTAAATCCATTCTTCATTAAGTTAATTTTACAAGAATCTAATTCAACATCAAGAATCATGGTTTCGGTATTTGACTCTGATAATGTATCAATATTGTTATATGCTAAAGCTAAAAAGCCTTTTTTAACTTCATCAATAAGTTCTGACATCTCAGGGCATTGACCTTCAACAATAGCATCAATAACAATATTCTCATTGCCATCTTGGTATTCAGCATGATCAATATCTACATTAGATAAAAAATCTAAATGCTGAGCTCGTAAGAAACTTTCAACTGCTTGAAGTTTTTCTTCACTAATATCTAATTGCTTTTGGTAAATATTAGTTGGGTATATCTGTTTAATTGCCATTTTTAATTCTCATCATTAGGTTTCTCATACCCATATTTATACACGCACTCTTGTTCATAGTTAGTTTCACTAATAGAATCTACACCTTCTATATCACAAATTTGCCTGTTGCAAACACGGATCTCTTCTTTTATCATATTTGCATATGGTTCTAGGTTATCAATCATTTTAAGATACATTTCGTATTTGTCTTTTACGTCCTGAAAGTCATGCATCTTAGTTATCCATAAGTTATACAACTCGGCTGTAAGATCTCTTTCTTTACATAGAATTGTTTTCTTATTCAGTACGTCCTGTAGAGTAGTCAAAAGAACATATCCTCCTTCTTATTTTTGTATCATTAGCTTTATGCCAAAATCCTCTAAGATTTGAAACCATAAAAAGATCACCAGCTATCGGTTGGTACATTGCTGTTTTATCACTATCCCATTTAAAATTAATTTGACCGCCGCTTTCTAAATAAGTATGATCTAAATAGTATAAGAAAAATACATCATAGTCTTCAAACATATCTGTATGCCAACCTTGATTATCTTTATCTACTCCATCCCATACTAGATACTTATTAAAAATAGCTTCAGGCCATTCTGGTAATATATACTTATGATAAAGTGATTGGCCAAATAGGTTTAATTTATTAGCTAAAAGATTATCAATATCTTCTTTACCATTATCTCTTGCTCTTTCTTCAGTATTGAGAAGTTTATGGTCGTTAATCTTTATTAAATCTAGGCCGTCAGGCTCATAGAACTTGACGTATCCCTTTGTATATATGTCTGAGACATTAAACATTTCTTACTTACCTCCGATATAATATATAGTCTGTTTCTTTCTAAAAATTCATTAATAGTATCCACTCTAAATTTACCACCTAGCTGTCGGATACTACGGGGCGGAGTGTTAGGATCAAATATATCTTTTATTTCATCTCCTATCTCCTTAAAATCTGATAGATTTATTATAACACAAAACACGTGCTTTGTAAACCCCTGAGGTGAAATTAAATCAATAAAAAGTGGATAAAATTTCTGTAGGATATAATTTGCGGCATTATTCATAAACCACATTTCCATCATCTCTTCTTCTGTAAAAGAGTAGCATGAACTAATTGTTTTGAAATATGTTTTCTTATTTTTATATAGGCTATTCCAATTATCACTACCATCTTCATCTACAATATCACTATAGACTTCCACAGTCTGGATCTCATGCTTATCTTTATATTCTTGTGAGTTTAGCCGTGAATCAGGTAAGAACATATAATCATGTCTAAATGATCCCCATGCCTGAAAGTTCCATATAACTTCCATCTCATTGTAAAAGTCTTCAAGAGTAGAACCTGGCATAGCAAGGATAAGTTCTAAAGCTGGTACAGGGAATCCATGTTCTTGACATCTTTTATTAATATATCTACTTAACTCTAGTTTATTTTCTGTTGTTAGATCTATCCTATCAGCTAATTTCATTGCTTCTTCTGAGATACTTTGAATTGACACTGTAGGTACAACTGAAATGTATTCAGTTTCTCCCCACATATCAGTTCCACCTTCTGACTTAGAATGTTTTTCTGGTCCAGTGCCTACAATATCAAACCAACGATCTATAAGTCTTTTACGTCTATCTAGTGATTTAGATTTCATTGTAGATATATCAGTAAGATTAAAATTGTTTTCCCAGCCATAAGAAAATATTTCTAGATCTCTATCTTCAAAGGCACCAAAGTTTGCATCAGTTAAATAAGCATCTCTATATCCAGCTTTTTTCATAGCATCAATATCTCTTTTTACAATTGAGACATCTTTTTTATAGATCTTAGTATTAATACCTCCACCCCATTCACAAAAGACACATTTATAAGGGCAACCTCTTGTAGTTTCAATAATAATAAAAGGTTCCATCTTATTATCACGGGCATAGTCTACAGATTCTTTTAAGTATTCTTGGTGATCTTCATATACCGAATAATCTTCTTTTGCTAGGTCATGAACTCGGCCACCTATAGACCTTAGTTCCCATGCAATCTTATCTGGCTCTAATGTACCTTCAATATAATTGTTAATAAGATCTTCCATAAATGGTTCACCAGGCTTAGTTGGCTGACAAATAAAATCATATTGTGGTCTAGCTTCTAAGAGTTCTGGTTCATTAGTGCCAATATGTGGACCACCAAGTACAAGTATTTTTTCGGGATGATCTTCTTTTATTTGTTTAGATAACCCATCAATAATTGTATAGTTCCAAGCATAAGAACTAAACATAATAATATCAGCTTCAATTATCTCTTTAATAACTTCATCAAAAGATTCGTACTTATCCCATTTGTAAGGCGCAGGAATCCAGTTAACCTGATTAGCATATTTGCCAAACCGATTATAGTAACTCTGTACTATGAGGTATGTCATATTGTTGGCCAAAGACCAATCAGCATGAGGTGGATTAACGAATGCTATCTGCATGTCTAAACGTCGCCTTAAATACGCATTCGTCCATGTCTTGTTCTATATGCTTATAGTCTTCTTTAATAAAACATGATAATGGACAACGCTGAAAATATTCACATTCAAAACAATTATACTTGTCTAGAAAGTTCTCAACAATAGTAGGACCACCAAGTTCTTCGGTCTGTGCTTCTTTAAGAAATACAGAACCTGAACATCCCTGAGGCTTAGCACCATCGGGCATGATAGTAAAAGAGTTGCCTCTAGTACATATCATTTTATTTGCTGGTTTATCATTTACAAAGTGATCCACGTTTAAACACTTAGGATACTTTTCTACTAATACTTTATAAAATTCAAATAGATCTCTTTCACTTGGCATTAATACTCTTGAAGTAGCTACTGATGGAAGAAAATGATCAAAGTCACATGTATAGTTTTGGTACAATGCATCAAAAAGATAATCACCAGCCACTATACGATCTATATTCTGTTTAGTTGCAACTAGGGAAACCATTGTAATACGATCTTGAAAATATCTTAAATTGCGTTCAAATAATTTTAGATCGGCTTTACTAAATCTTCCAGCTGGGTCATAACTAATAGAAAAATTCAGATCATTTTGAGCAAGAAAATACATTACTTCTGTATATCTTGTAAAGACTAAATTAGTAATAAAATTAAAATGAACTTCTGCATCTGTATTGCTATCAATATAGAGCATAAAGTCATCATATATGTCTAGGAATCCTTTATCAATCCATTCGTCTTGAAAAAGTTCTCCACCCATTAGATGAATTTTATATGCTTGTTTTCTAGGATTGTTGTTAATCCAATCAATAATAGGATCTACTTTAGCAATGATCTCTTTACGGCTAGCACCTACTATATTATTATGGTCTTGTGGGCAGAATACACACTTAAGATTACAGTGTTCAAATAAGCATACTACTATCTCACCATAACCAACAATCTTTGTTTCAATCAAATCATAAATATCATTCATTACATTATCGCATATTGATCTCTAAAATCCTTATTACCATCTAATATTGCTTGTACAAAGTAATGATTTACTGTTTCTAAATCAATAGAAAAGAAAGAACCGGCTGAGTGTTTATATTCAGATTCTACTTTAATAATAGCATCTAACTGCTTATCAGTCATTTCATCGCCTTGGATGTACTCAATAAAATCTAGTTTAGAAATATCAGCATCTATAAATGATAATTGATTAGCTTCATCCCAGCTTTCACCCATCATTACAGTAAACTTAGCAAAAGACTGAATATGTTTAGGTGTAAGATTATTAAAATGAATGTTCTTACCAGCAGTTGGTTTAGCCAAATACGGTGTAGCCCATATGTCTGGGTTCATAAAGATTGTTGGAAACTCAGAATCATCTTCTAAGATTTCATCATAGTTTGTAAAGTCATACTCTTTATTTAAATTTAGCTTTGAGGTAAACCTTTTTGTAAGAAGATGAGCAAAGAATGTTTCTTTAAGCTCACCAAGATACTTTTCTAAATCTTTCTTAATTAACATAGTAAGTACTGATTTTAGTTCTTTTTTCATCTTACCATTTGCTAAGTAAGTTGCTAATAGGAACTCCATACTAATTGATGATTTATTTTCAGTAATAAATTTTTTACGGTCATCGGCTGATGGTTTGGCAGAGTTATCAAATATCTTACCAAAGTTTTCAATATCAATTTCATATGGGTTATCAGTGTTACCATTGTTTGAAACAAATCTAGCTTGGCCAAAGATTTTATGTTTAAAGACCATAGACTCTAAAAGATCAGTAGCTGCAGCTGTATTAGTTTTCTTAAAAATTATATTAAACCAAAGAGACATAATTCTTTTAAATGCTTCACCATCACAATAGATGATAATTCGTTTACCTGTTTGGTCTGTTCGATTACCAAGGGTTGTAAACATATCCATTGAATCTATAAATGCAGTATTTTTTGATCCTAATAAATTCTTAACTTCAAATGAATGAGCAATAAGCACTCCACTTGTAAGTGTATCTAAATCTTCTGATACTTTATGGCCGTGTTCTTTTGATACCACGACACGATCAGTAAATACATCAATAATATGGTCTGTCGCTACGTATACTTTCTTAAACAGATGTAGCATTTTTGTTCTCCTGTATTGCACCAGTAGCGATGCCATGTGTTAATAGAAACATGGGATTATTTTCGTTAGCCCAGTAACTGTATAAATTATTTCCTTTGAACATATACTCGTTAAAATAAGACTTGTAATATGTTTTGTGTTCTTCAATAACATTACCATAAAACATAAAGAATCTTTCGTTCTTTAATAAGCTTACAAAGTTAACTCCTTCAAGTTCTTTTGTACTATCCTCTGGAAATGATGTTACATAATCTTTAAATTCTGGTGACTCAATAGTATATAAGTTGTAAAGAGAAAGTGAGTCAAGTTTTTTAGCCCATATTTTTAGAATATCTAGATTAGCATCAATAAATTCTTTTTCAACTAATTCAGTTATACCTTTCATTTCAAGAAGTAATTCTATTACTCTTGTTTCTAAAATTGGAATATTTACTATAAAGTTAGCATGGAGATAAGCTTGTGTCATCTCATCAAACCCTTCTTGAGTAGTAAACCCAATATCACAAGGTAATTCTAAATTGCCAAGATAAGTTAATAACTTTGAACCCTGTAATTTAGATTCTTCATAATGAATCATATAAAATGTTTCTTTATCATTAAAAAATAATTTAAGCTCATCTAACTCAATAGGAGCTGTAGTTTCAATCAATGGCATAATTTATCGTCTCCCTCTTGAACCATGACATGAAGAATGACATGATGCATGACATATATCAATTTGTACTGTTGCTGTATTACCTCTAGATGCACTATATTGAGCACGTAAATCAGCAAACTTTTGTTCTAATACGTTATCATCAATTATTTGGCCTGTTGAAATACTAACTGCTCTAGCTTGTAATGATTGTTGATATGAAGTATTCATGTAAGCAATTCCTGATACATTAGTAATAATGCCTGGTGATGCCTGAGTACCAGTATTACCACCAGCACCAGTAACATTTAATAATGCATTTAAATTACGAATTGATGAATAGGATACAACTTCAGCTTCTAATACATCTTGGATACCTGAGGCATCAATAAGTTCACCGTTATTTTTAATAGAGTTACCATTTACTCCAATAGCTCGGCCCGATGTTGTTCCACCAAAATATGCTGTACTAAACTGCGAAAATGGAACGTTATTTGTTCCATATGAAATACCTGCATTAGCTGTTGGAGGTACATAATCTGCAAAACGGTTTACTACGTTTTGTTCTTCTACTGGGTTAGTTAATGATACCATTATATTCCTCGTTTAATTCTTTCATTAAAAATCTTGGAGCTCCACAAATATCGCCTTCCCACGCCAATTGATGACAGTCTCCTTTACAGTATTTATACACGTTACACTCATAACATCGTGGATCTCTTTGCAATTCTTCCATGATAACATTACATCTTTTTGGTGCATTTATAACAACTTCAGGAGGTTCCATAATATGACCAAAGGCTGATGTGGGTGCAGAGTTAGGACATCCAGCAATAGATCCATCACCATTTATTGTAAACAGTTTTTGCTCACAGTCTCTACAGAATGTACCAGCACCTGTATATCCAGTTTCAAATTTAGAATATACATTTTCCATAAACTCATTATCAAACCAATTTCTTGCATCATTGTCTTTTATAAACTTATGCATATCAAGAAAGTATTTTTGAAGAGCTAAATTAGATGGAAATACTGGATTGCGTGTTGCATTACCATCATAAGTAATACGTTCAAGGGCCATTTCCTGTACACCTAAACTTTTTACATAATGCATTAATTTAGCTGGACCCATTTCAATAGTATCATTTGTAAGTGATACAAATAGTTTAATAGTATATCCACGGTCTAATAGTAACTTAACATTTGATTCCCATAAAGCTCTTTGTTTTTCGTTATCAAATCGTATTGTTGGATCCCATGAAGTACCCATACGTTTTTCACAAACTTCGTCTAAAAATGCTAATCGTTTTTCTGTTAACTTAAGTACAAGGTTAGATGTAATACCATAAGTAGCTGAACCATTCCATTTTTCTTGAGTCAATTCATAGAATCTCCATAAGTCTTCTACGGGAGCAAGAAAAGGCTCACCTCCGTGAAACTCAAAATGAGTATTCATTTGAGGTCTTAAGTCTTTTAATTCATTACACCACTTTGCAACAGCATCAGGATTAAAATAAATTTTAGCTCCGTTTATACCATTTGTAAAGCAGTGGTTACAATTGAGATTACATGTCTCCGTCGTTTTGACGTAGATCATAGTATCATTATTTAGCATTCAATTCCTATTGATAACATAGTGGAGTCATACATATTTATAGCCTCATGAGAAGTGCCAGCTGGAATAGAAATATACTCTCCTGCTTCTATAACATAATGGATATTATCAACAATCATCATTTTTTTACCTTCAATAACATATATAAATACGTCTATAGGATCAGTATGCATCGCAAATGATTTAGAATCCTGAGGAGAAATATATAAATGTACGGTATGTTTTTTAGTTATACCAAGCTTTTGAGTGATACTTTTATACTCATCTTCCAGCCCTTCAATCTTAACTGTAAATTTAGCTTCAGCAATATATCTACTTGTAGACAAAAGAGGGATCTCATGGTCTCTTCCAATGTCATCAATGTAAAAAGATTTTGAACCTTTATGTAATATGTCGATCATTCTAAAATCCAAACTATATAAATAAACGTGTATAGTAATTATATATCATAATGCAGGAAAAGTAAATGGCAATTTATGCAAATTTAGTAGTAGACCAAGGAACAGACTTTTCATCTTTTGTAACGTTAGAAGATACTGCTGGTGCAACTGTTGATTTAACAGGATATACCGCTGCTGGTATGATTCGTCGTACTTATTTATCTACAACTAAAGTTGACTTTACTACATCAATTCCAGATCCAACAACCGGAGAAATTAAGATTCAATTAGCTTCTTCTGTCACAGGTGGAATGAAAGCTGGAAGATATGTTTATGATTTAGAAATTACTTCATCAGGCGGAGCGGTATCAAGAGTGGTCGAAGGCCAACTTGAAGTTAATCCAGGCGTAACATACTAGGAGAGTTAAATGCCAACAAACATTAAGGCCGTTGTTAGTTCCGGAACTAATCTAAGAGCTAAAACAGTTGCTATTGCACCTCGGCAAAGCCTATTAGATTTAACTGACGTTAATCCATCAGGACTTACTGATGGCGCAGTTCTACTTTATGATTCAGCAACATCACAATTCCTAGTTAAAAACGAAATGGATAAGGCCACTACCAAAATAATCGGAGGATTTTACTAATGGCAACAATAATTAAGATTAAAAATTCCGGTAGCTCTGGCGCACCAACCGCAGTAGCTACTGGAGAACTAGCCCACTCTTACCAAGTCGGGTCACAAGCAAACGGCGGTGATCGATTATATATTGGTACAGGTGCAGAAACTAGTGGCGTAGCCGCTAACATTGAAGTTATCGGTGGTAAGTATTTCACAGACATGTTAAACCATGTTCATGGTACACTTACAGCGGACTCTGCAATTATAACAGATTCAAATAGTAAGATTGATGTACTTAACGTAGACAATTTACGTTTAGATGCAAACTCACTTACTAGTACAGATACAAATGGGGATATTACAGTAAACCCTAATGGAACTGGTAATATTAACCTTACTGGTCCAGTAGTTCATACTGCTGGCGATTTTAGTGCTACTACAGCTACTGGTGGAACTATTACTCTTAATGCATCAGCTAGTGGTTCAATTGCTATGACCGGTGCTTTATCAGTCAATGGTGCACTTGCTCAAACTGGTACTTCTACAGTTACAGGTATTATGAATGTTGATAATCTACGTTTAGACGGTAATACATTATCTTCAACAGATACAAATGGTAATATTAACTTTGCACCAAATGGTACAGGCGAAACAATTGTTAACTCAACTACATCTATTAAGATTCCAGTTGGTACAACAGGCCAACGTCCTACACAAGCAACTGGTCAAATTCGATTTAATAGTACTGACGGTCGTTTCGAAGGTTATGATGGTAATGCGTGGGCCGGACTTGGTGGTCTAATCGATGTTGACCAAGATACATTTATTCGTGCAGAAACTGCTCCATTAAGTGATAACGATGATCTTGAATTCTTTACTGGTGGTACAAAACGTGCAACCATGTCTACAAGCGCATTAACTTTTGATGATGCTACCATGACTATGCAAGTTGGTAAAATTAAAATTGATGATGATACTATTTCATCAGTAAGTGGTGGAACAATTACTATTGATCCTAATCCTGCTGGCTCTGCTGGTTCGGTTGTGATTGAAGGTAACCTTACAGTTAATGGTACTCAAACAACAGTTAACTCAACTACAGTAACAATTGATGATCCAGTCTTTACATTAGCCGGTGACACCGCTCCATCTACAAACGATGGATTGGATAAAGGTATTGAATTCCGTTGGTATGATACTGCAGCTAGACTTGGTTTCTTTGGTTATGATCTTTCTGATAGTAGATTTAAGTTTATTAAAGATGCTAGTGAATCAGCTGGTGCATACTCTGGCACAGTTTCAGATGTTCAATTTGGAGATGCAAAACTTAAAAGTATTCAGTTAGATACTACTGGAACTGGTTATGCTCAAAACGGTGTTTTAGTTACTGATGCAAACGATGCAGTAGTATATAAAACATCATCAACTGAAGGACATGTTATGCAGGTAAATGCATCTGGTGTTCCTTTCTTCGGTCACATTGACTGCGGAACTTACTAAAATATAATATAAGGTGATTTGAATGACTATTGAATATGATCAGCAAGAGCTGATAAATGAATATATTGCTAAACAAAATAGAAAAATTGCTAACTTAACTGCTGAAAACATTATGTTAGAAACTCGATTAGAAATGGCAGAAAAAAAATTAACTAAACTCATGGGTGATGATCCTGAAGTAATGGATGGAGGAACCTTTGAAGAACCGCCTAAAGAAGAAGAGAAATAGTAAATGGGTACAGTAGTTCAGTTCAAAAGATCGACAAGTAGCGGCACCAAACCAACAACGTCTCAGCTAAGTGCTGGAGAACTTGCCATTAATACAAATGATGGTAAGATCTTTATGGAAAAAGATAATGGTACTATTGCCGAAATTGCACTTGGCGTAAATGAGCTGATTCTAGATGATTCAGTTATTTCTTCCGCTTCACTTGTAACTAGTGCAACCACTGCAAACCAAGTTGTAGATAGTTTTACAGCTGCATCTTTTAGAGTTGTAAAGTATCTCATACAAGTAACATCAGGATCTGCTTATCAAGTAACAGAAGTATTAGCTGTCCATGATGGAACTACAGTTTACCTTTCTGAATTTGGTTCAATAGCAACTAATACTGATTTAGCCACATTTGATTCTGATATAAACTCTGGTAATTTTAGATTACTAACTACTCCAGTAAATGCGGTTACTACAATTAAAGTAACTAGAATTGGAGTTCGTGCATAATGGCACTTAATAAAATACCACAAAGAGCATTTGATAACGACGACTTTATTACTGATGTCTATACTGCAACTGCCGGTCAAACGGCATTTACTATGTCTAGAGCTGCTGCTTTAAACTCTATTCTTGTACATATTAATGACGTTCTTCAACAACCAACTACAGATTATACCACAAGTGGTACTACAATGACACTTACCAGTGGAGCAACTGTTGGTGATGATGTTCGTGTCAGAATTATGAGTGAAAGACCTCTTGGTACTGCGGGCGGAGGATCAGGTGTTACAACTCTTGGTGGATTGAATGATGTTACAACTACTGGTGTTTCATCAGGTCAAGTACTTAAATGGAATGGAACTACTTGGGCTCCAGCAGCTGATGCAACTGGCGGCGGAGGTTCTAGCCTTACAATCCAAGATGAGGGGAGTGCATTATCAACCGCGGCAACGACTTTAAACTTTGTGGGATCAGGTATTACCGCTTCTGGAACAGGCGCAACCAAAACAATTACAGTCACGGGATCCGGCGGATCAGGTATCGCACTTGCGGACTTATCCGTTGCAAGTGAAGGATCAGCTTCGGGTGATGGATCTATTGCATACAACAATACTAACGGCCAATTTACATATTCACCTCCAACGTTGAATGGCTTATCAAATGCAGGAGATGTAGACTTTGGTACTAACAAAATTTTATATTCGAATCATTACGCTAACACTGGGGATTTGCCTAGTGCTACAACCTATCACGGCATGTTCGCACATGTACATGGAACAGGGAAAGCTTATTATGCCCATGCCGGTGCATGGGTCTCATTGGCGAATGAGTCTCAGCTTACCCTTGACGGACTTACTGGAGTATCAACATCAGGAGTAAGTTCAGGACAAGTATTAAAATATAACGGATCATCATGGGCGCCAGCATCTGACTCGGCAGGATCGAGTGGTATTGCATTGAGCGACCTGAGCGTAGGCGCTGAAGGTACAGCCTCAGGCGACGGCTCATTAGCTTATAATAACTCAACTGGTGTGTTTACATATACACCTCCAATTATTCCAAGTATCGCATTACCAGACGATCAAGAGTTCGGTGTAACCGCATCAGGCTCTTCAGCTTATACATTTAGTGGTGGTGCAACAGGAAATAACCCAACAATTACTGTTGAAAGAGGCAAGACATATCGATTTGATGTAAATGCTTCGGGTCATCCATTTGCTATTAGAGTATCAAGTGGTGGATCAGCTTATACAAACGGTGTAGAGAATGCTGGTACTCAAAGTGGTGCAGTTTACTTTACTGTTCCAGATGATGCACCAGCCACATTAGTTTATCAATGTACAAATCATGCTGCTATGGTTGGAACTATTAACATTATTGATAAAGCAGTTCCAGGTCATATTATCCAAAAAGTAATTAGTCAGGGAACTACTCATTCGAATTCTTCTGCAAGTTCATGGGTTGGTACTGTAGTTAATGGTGTAATTACTCCTAGATATTCAAATAGTATTATTCACGGCCGGGCAGTTGTTCCTGTATGGAAAAGCTCAAATGGTTCTTATTTTGGTGTAAGAGTACAAAATAGTGGAGGGAATACTTCAATTCCAGCTACTTACGGAGATAATTACTATAATGGTGGATCAGCTATAACTTGGCAAGCTGTATATGAATTTAACTTTGTTGCAGGAAGCACAAGTGCAATTACTTCTACATTTCAAATGTATGCAAATGGCTCTAGTACTTGGTTTCCTAATAATGCTTCTACATTCTCAACTTCGGCTGGATTTGTTAGATGGTATGTTAGCTTAGAGGAAGAAAAAGTATAATGGCAAGACAACTTAGTGCAAAAGCTATTCAAACGGATCAAATTAGTCTTGAACATTGTGATTGGTATTCAGATGATGCACCTGCTGGTCATAATACTGGTGCACTAAAAATACCAAGAGGTAATACTTCTGAAAGACCTACAACAGCTGCTGGTGGTAGAGAAAATATTGAAATAACTGCTACAGTTTCTCAACCAGATACGCCTTCAACTGATCCAGGATTTTTACAAATGGATCCTTGGATTTGGTCATGGAGTGGTAACTATAATAGAAGTGAGTTAACTCCTACCACAGTAACATCTGGAAATCCCGTTGGTGGCCTTACACTTTTACGTGGTTCAACTTACCGTTTTAGAAATGGATCGGTGGGTCATAACCTTTGGTTAAGGTCGGCTGAAAAAACAGATTCAAGCCAAGCTAATAATATTTTTGCTCTTGGATCTGGAGATGGAGTTACTAACAATGGCGTAAAAAGAGCAAGTGCAAGTGATCCTGCAACTACAACTACATGGGTTATTCCAGACAATTATTCAGGTACTCAAGTATTTGTACAACATAATCAGACAGGAATGGTTAACACCATTGCAATTGCAGATCCTCCAGCTGAAACAATTGGATATATTCGTTTAAATACAGATATTGGACATGACACAGCCACTCAAACTGGATTAGAACTTTATACTGGTACAGGTTGGAAAACAATACCGTTTGCAGATAACGCAGGTGGAACTAAAACACATCCAACAGGTACACTACTTACTGATGATAATGGATTAGTTACCGCATCAACTGCAAGTACTTCAGATAATGCCAGTATTGCTACAGCAACTTCATCTACAGACGACTTTGGCAGTCTTGTAATTACGTCATTCTTACCAGATGGTGATCTTTCTATGACACCAACTGGAGTAGATGCTTTTAAAACATTAGTACTTCATGATGGAGCAACTGGTGATGGTGTTCCCATGTTACGTGCGGATATGGCCAATGCACCAATCAAAAAGACAAATAAATCAATTCAATATCTTGGCGGAACAGATGGAACATATACAGGTACCGCAGTTATAGGCACCAATACAAGTAGAATATCATTTACTGAAGTTGTAACTGGTCATGACCTTTTTACACTTCAAGATAGTGGTAAACAATTAAAGGTTCGGCAGGATATAAATAACAATACTTATATGAAATTTACTATGGATATTTATTATAATGGTGCAAGTCATCAGGGATATATTGATTTTAGAAGAAATGGTACTCGAGCAAAATTTCATTGGTTAGGAACTACAGCAAATCATTATTCATTAACAAGATTTTTTCCAGTTTCTTTTAATGATATTGTTGAAATACATATTACAAACGGATCGAATATTGATTCAATAGCAATTTCAGATATTCATCTACTTATCGAACTTGTCGGGAGTTAATTTATGGCAAAACAATTACAATTAAGGAGAGGAACGACAGCCCAACACTCTTCCTTTACGGGTCAGGTTGGAGAACTTACAATTGATACCGATAAGGATACGGCAGTCGTTCATGATTATGCAACAGCGGGAGGGATTCCACTTCTCCGAGAAGATCTTAATAACATGGCAGCTGGTGCAGTAACTGCAGCAAAACTTGCTACAAACTCAGGTTCATATGGTCAAACACTTCAGGTCAATAATGCTGGTAACGCTATTGAAGTAGGTGAAAGTGGCTTGATTGGATGTCAGGTATTTACTACTTCAGGAACCTACACCAAAACAGCTGGTACCACACATATTAGAGTTCAGTGTCAAGCTGGTGGTGGAGGCGCATCTGGATATACTGAAGGTGGAGCTGCTGGAGGATACTCTGAAAAGATTATTGATGCAAGAGCTATCACAACAGTAACAGTAACTATCGGTGCAGCAGGCGGCGGAGTAACTTATTCTGGAGCAGCATCCAACGGAGGAGCATCCTCGTTTGGAAGTCACTTATCTGCCACCGGCGGTGGTGGTGCTAATAGTTGGCAAGGGCATTCTGGCGGAAGACCAGGCCTAGGTGCTGGCGGTAATTTTAATCAATATGGTGGCGGAGGCGCTGGTCATTCACCTAGTGGATCTGGTGTTACTGGAGCTGCAAGTTACTTTGGTGGTGGTAAAGGTGGTGTTCATGGTAGCTATGGTAGTTGGCCATCTTCAATTAATGGCGAAGCTGCTTATGGTAGTGGAGGTCCTGGTGCTTACTCAGCCAGCGGCACTGCTGGTTCAGATGGAATGCCTGGAGTTATTATAGTTTGGGAGTATGCGTAATGGCAAAAGAATGTTTAGTAGATTATACGGGTAGAATTAGTCAAATCGTAGAAGTTAGTGAAAAGTTTGAAATCTATGAAGGTGAAAATGCAACATCGAAATGGGTAACTTGTGCGCAAGACGAAGTTACAACACTATGGTATATGAAAGAAGGAGCTTTTGTACAAATTGATACTCCAGCTGCAGATAGAGCAATGGTTCGTAAAGTAGCTTACGGAGATATTGGAGAGCAACTTGATATGATGTATCACGATCAAATTGAAAGTACAACAACTTGGAAAGATCATATTGCAAAAGTAAAATCTGAAAATCTTGCTCCAGGTGATGAATCTGGTGAGGTTACATATGAATACACTGGCACTATGGAAAATCCTGCTTGGGAAGCATAATATATAATTTTATAATTTAGTATTGGAAGTGAAATGAAAAATGTGTTGGTTGAGTTGCCTATATGGTGTACTACTTTAGAACATGATTTTGTACCTCAAGGTCCTTATAAAAATCACAAATTAGAAATAGGAAATGCTGGTTCTACCTTTGATGAAGAGCAGCAAGTTCCTAACGAACTTGTATCATTGTTTGAACAAGAAGCTGCTAAGTTTTGGTCCGAATATGGATTGAACCCAGAATATAAACCATTTGCAAGTAAAATCTGGGCTAATAGTCATAGTAAAGGTGGCTGGACAGACTGGCATCGGCATAACAATGTAGAACTTTCAGCCACATGGTATCCAAAGTTTAAGCAAGGTAATGGAAACTTAGTATTTAAAGATCCTCTTGACATATATCAAGGAAGAGAAACAAGATACGAAGATCCAGAAATAGAAATACCTATAAACCAATATGACCTTATAATCTTTCCTTCTTGGCTAGAGCACAAAACTCAGCAAAATAATATTGAAGATGAACGTTTAGTAGTGTCTATAAATTTTGAGGCAAAATATGATTTATGATTATTTATTTCCTACAGTAGTACTTAAAGATTATAACGTACTTGAAAATCCACAAAAAATTATAGGTGCCATTGGAACTGAAAGACATAGTACACCGCATATTCATAAAAAAGAAGAGTTTAAAGAATTAGCAAATAAAGTTTTAGAATTATCTAATAACTATGCTGAAAATATGAGTTGGGATACCGAGCTTTATATAGTTTCTATGTGGTATAATTCTATGAAACAATATGAAGATCACAGACCACATAGTCACGGTAACAGTTTATTAAGTGGAGTTTACTATCCTACAGGAACACCGTCACATCCACCTATAGAATTTTTTGATAAAAGAGGTATTGGAATGATTGATCCAACACTTGCAAAAGAAGGTGGAGATACGTCAGCATTTACTGTTGAAAATTCATCATCATGGCATTATCCGGTAATTCCAAATAGCATACTAATATTTCCATCTTGGTTACAGCACTGGGTTTCAGTTAATAAATGTGAGATTCCAAGAATTAGTATTTCATTTAATATTATGATTGATGGTCAGGCAGGAAAAGAAGAAGATTTGACGAGTATAGTATGGAAGTAAAAAATATTGTAATTGTAGGTGGTGGATCGGCTGGTTGGATGACTGCTGCAGCTATAGCTTATAAGTGCCCTGATATAAATCTAACATTGGTTGAATCTAAAAAAATAGGTAATGTTGGAGTCGGTGAATCTACTCTTGGACATATTAATAATTACATGGCTTTACTAGATCTTGAAGATAAAGACTGGATGAAAGAGTGTAGTGCTACATATAAGACATCAATTCAATTTACAGATTTTAAAGAAAAAGGTTATACGTTCCAGTATCCTTTTGGAGAATATAAAGCTTACAATAACCGTTTATCTGATTTTTTTGATATACAATATGCTTATCCAGAAATATCAGATTTAGATTTTGCTAGATCTCATTCCATAAATGCCTTAATGGCAGAAAATAATAAAATGTGGGGCGATAAAGTTGATGAGTATAATTATAATCCGAAGTGGGATGTAGCTTATCACATGGATGCCGATGCATTTGGCCAGTACTTGAAGAAAAAATATTGCGGTTCGGTTAGACATATTATAGATGACGTAGTTAGGTTTCAAAAAGATAAACATGGAAACATCGAAAGAATCACAACTGAAGGTGAAAATATTCTTGCTGCTGATTTGTTTATCGATTGTACTGGATTTGCTAGTCTTCTTATAGAAAAAACTATGGGTATTGAGTTTGAAAAATTCAAAACTCTTTCTAATGACTCAGCAGTAACAGCTCGTATTCCATACAAAGATGAACAAGATAAAAGAAATAAGATGTCTTGTGTTACTGACTGTAAAGCATTAAGTTCAGGTTGGATTTGGGATATTCCATTGTGGTCAAGATATGGTACAGGATATGTTTATAGTTCAAAGTTTCAAACATCTATTTCAGCTGAAGAAGAGTTTAGACAAGAAACTGGCTGGGACGGAGATGTTCACCATATTAAATTTAGGCATGGTAAACATAAAAAAGCCTGGCATAAGAATGTAGTTGCAATTGGTTTATCTTATGGATTTATCGAACCACTTGAATCTACAGGTCTTTTAACAACTCACGAAAATATTATGAACCTAGTACATCATTTATCTTTAAGAGATGGATATGTAAATAGTCTTGACGCTACAATGTTTAACACCAGTTGTGATGAATCAATAACTGAATTATCTGACTTTGTGGCTATTCATTATGGAATGAGTACTCGTTCTGATACTCCATATTGGAAATACGTAACTAATGATATAGATTATGCTGCTGTTGAAGGTATTGGTATAACATACATAGCCACTGGTATGGGTGTTAAGAAACACATTCATAGATTACAAAAATTACCAGAAAAATCTAAAATAAAACTTCAAGAACATATTAAAGATTTAGAACATTTAGTTGAACAAATGCCACATCATTATGATTATCTAAAGTCAGAAATATATAAATAAAAGTAACAATCCACTGTGGATAGTGAAACAGAGGGAACATGGCGACTAATAAGAAATTCCGAGTCAAACACGGACTCGAAGTAAATACACTTTCAG
>VMHT01049872.1_pt1 | contig 29330 bp, 30 predicted proteins | sample 4693611 | NCBI WGS metagenome assembly VMHT01 (sample SAMN12280063, study PRJNA550983) | marine metagenome | isolation source: seawater sampled from same location over 5 years 0.02-0.2 micron viral filtrate | place: USA: collected off the coast of southern California halfway between the port... ... | reverse complement strand
GGAGATGATTCCCACGAACCGTTGCCTCGCTGAACGGAAATGAGGTTCAATTTGGCAGCCGTGATGGCCTTGCGAATCGCCGTAGCGACTTCCTTGGCCTTGGCCATACCGAGTCCAACATAGCCGTCTCGGTTGCCGACACAGGCCATCACGTTGAACCGGACACGGCGACCGCTGTCGGTCATGCGTTGAACCATGTTCACGTCGATAACTTCGTCTTCAAGGTCGGGAATGAGGGCATCCACGATCTCAACTTCACGAATGGGGAGCCCAGACGCCAAAGCAGCCTCGTAGGAGATGATTTTGTTTGCCATAACAGCGGCTCCCAAACGGGTTCGAGGCTCCCACTTTCGCAGGTTGGCAATGGGGTCGTCCTGATTGCGTCGTCGGCGGCGGCGAGGGTCTGGGGTTTCTTCAGCTTCATCTGGAGCATAGGCTTGTAGCAAGCCCGGCGCCATGGTTGGAACATCTTCTTCACTCATCAGTAAGCCCCCTCAATGGTTTTCTTAGTGGTTTCAATTTCTCCAGCGATTTTGTCATCGATGTGTCCGCCATTCAAGCGGCCTTCTTCGGGATAGACATCTTCGCTGTGTGGAATTTCAAGACCTGCATCGCTCATTCCCTTGAGTGCGGCGTAGACACGCCCTCCTCGGGTGTTGGCTGCAAGACCAATGTCAAGCACTGCTTCGCTGCTGCCGGCGGCAACAGCGGCCTTGCCCATGGCAAAACCAACCAAATACGAGGCTGGGACAGATTTGAGCGAACGGTTGCTCGGCCAGCCGTACTTCTTGACGAGGTCCGAACCGGTCATCGAGACCGAGACCAGGTCACCATCGGCAGCCCACGAGACGAGCTGACAGGTGGTACGGGTGTTGGAAACACGCACAACGGCACGGGATTTCTCACCGCGCAGCAATTTCAAGCGGCGTCGGTAGTCGGTTAAACCGGCTTTTCGTCGGCGGAAAATAGAACGTCGATTGTTGCCTGCCATCACTCATCGCCTCCTTTGAATTCAACGCCCTCAAGCGTCATTTGAGAACGCATGTGAGCGATGGAACGGTAGGATCCACCCTTGGCTTTCAGGTAGTACCGGCGGTACTGGGAAGGCTCAATGGTCTGGTCTTCTCGGAATTCTTTCAACACACGACGTTGGCTGCGAATGGTTCGCATCCAGCGGTTCTTGCGAGGGTTTCGAGCGTTGGCCGTACCGGCACGTGTACCTTGGCCCTTGCGGCGACCCTTTCGCTTCTGTTCAAGACGGGCACGAGCACGGACACGGGAAGTTCCCTTGACCGGCTTTGCACGAATCCAACCTTCGTCAATGAATTCACGGATGTCGTCGGTCTGAACAGCAGAGGCCACTTGGTCGACATAGAGAGGATTGATCCACACTCGGTTTTCACCGCAGCCCAAGAGACGAGCTGCGAGTCGCTTTTGGTTCGTGATTTGCATCAAACATCCCTCCGTCGGTTAAGGACACGAACACCGAGTTCATCGGCTCGTGCGTAAATGTGCTCTCGCTTGCGACCACCGACACTGGCACCAACTCGGGCAGCCTCGGTTTCGGGGTCCATGCTTTCCAGATCAGCGGTGTTGTGGACCATGACTTCACGGAAACCCGAGGGGTGGAGGAAACGGGCAGCGGCAACCTTACCATGACCGATTCGGACAAGCGAACCTCGGTACTTGTAGTTGCGTCGTTGCTTGTTGTCCATTCCATGAGGGGCTCGCCATCCGGAGCGAGACAATCGCTTGTAGCGGAACCACTCGGTTCGTCGGAAGGAAGGGGTCTTCTTTTTCTGAGCAGCACGAAGGGCCAAAGCCGCTTTCATGTCGTCGTCCAAAACAGGCTTTTGCTTGACCATGTAAACATCGTCAGCTTCTTCATCCCAATCTCCATCATCCCATGCTTCGTCATCAGATTCAGCCGCTTCTGGGGCTTCGTCATTGACGACTTCGTCGGATAGGCCGGCTGCTTCCTGCAGACGGGCGACCAGGTCGGATTTCTTTCCAGAGACAGGAAGGTCCTGCTCTTTGAGCAACTCTTTGAGTTGAGCAACAGTCATTGATTCGTAATCTTCTGTCATTTCAATCACTCCTTGTCAAGCAGGTAGATACCATCTTGGAAGACACGTCGGTCTCGGTTTTTTACGGTCGTGCATCGCTCAATGTTCGCAGCGGTTTGACCCACGGCTTCTTTGTCGATGCCCGACACGGTGACTTCGGTTTTGTTGGACACCTTGACGTTCACGTTGTCAAGGATGTGGGCAGTTCGTGGCACACGCTCTCCAAAGTAGTTGTTCACTTGGAACGTGTTGCCGTTCACTGCAAGGGTCATAGGGAAGTGAGAGTAGAAGGCTTTGAGGTTGTAGGTAAAGCCATCCGTTACACCCTTCACCATGTTGTTGATGTGGGCTCGCCAAGTCCCCGCAAGGGCTCGTTGTTTACGACGTGGGAGATCCACTCGCACGATGATGCCGGTGCCGTCTTGGAAGAGCTGGATTACATCGCTCTCGAAGGTGCGGTGAAGGGAGCCTTTCGGTCCGGTTATGGTCACGACGCCATCTTCGCTGATGTCGGCGGTAACGCCTTCAGGGATGGTTACGGTGTGTTCGATTCTGTCGAGTTTTGCCATGTTTGTTCACCTCAGTACACATAGGCCAGCAGTTTGCCGCCAATTCGAGCGTCTTTTGCATCGTAGTGATGCATCACGCCGGAGTTGGTCGTCAAGATGAGAAGGCCGAAATCTCGGGCTGGGAGGTATCGTGTTTCCCACTTCTCGTATTCTTGGCGACGAACGCTGTGTCGGGGTTTGACCGTTCCACAGCGGTTGATCGTTCCACGCAGTTCCACCACATAGGCGTCCCCACGGCCGTTTTCGACACGTTCAATGTCGCCAACGTAGCCTGAGGTTTGCATGATGTTCAGCACGTTTCCAAGCAGTTTGGATGCTGGCGTCAACTCAACGTTGAATTTGCCAGCTTGCTCGGCGTTGTAAATCTTAATTAGAGCGTCGTTCAATGGATCAAATTGCATCTTCATTCCCTCCTCAATTCATCTTTTTAAAACCGATTTCCGGTGCCACATCGCGGAAGCATTGGCGGCACAATCGTAGTCCGTGTCGTCGAATCAAACCACGCTTTCTGCCGCATCGGCGGCATCCAATGGTTCGTCCAATTTGTTCTCCGTGATCTCTTGCCATCTTTACTCCTCCAGGATTGTGATGTTGAAGTTCTCAATGAACCAAGCACGGGATTCATCGGCCGAAACTCGATGCTTCATACCGACCTTGCTCTTGGCGCGTCGGCGGCGGCTCACACGATGCCCTGGACGTTCCACAACAGCGGTGATGTCCATGCCGAAGATTCCGATATCTGGGTCGTACTTTTGACCGGGGAAGTCCGTGTAATCTCGAACACCGAAGGAGAGGTTTCCTTCTCGGTCAAAGTTCCACGAGGGGATGGTGTTTTCTCGGCAGTCAAAAGCACTAGCGAGGAACGCCTGCATGTCTTCCTTTCGGCGCATGGTTGCCTTGCATCCAATTGGTGCACCCACACGAACCTTGAGGTCGCGGTTTTGGATGCGTCCGAGGGTGCGCTGAGGCTTGACGCCGGTGACCATCTCAAGGACGTTTTCGGCATTGACGAGGCGTTCTCCTCCTTCACCGACACCGATGTTCACGCACACCTTGGTGATACGGAGTTGATTCATGGGGTTTGCAGCGGCGCTCATTCAGCCACCTCCGTGAGAGGCATGCTGGCGTCGCCAATGGCAAACACGTTGCGAACGACCGTACCGAAGCCATCAAACTGGACTTCGTTGGGCATGCTGGAGCGCTTGACGATGTATTCCTTGACATCAGCGGTTGAGCCAACGTGTGCACCACCGATGAGGTAGGCACGGGTGCCTTCTCCGAAACGGATGTGCTCGAGGATTTTCTGGTCAGGCAGGTTCAACTTCAGCGAATCGCCTGTGTTGTATTCGGCCGGGTCATCAACGATGATGTTTCGACCGTCGTGGAGGTTCAACTGAGTTCGACCGCCCTTAATGGTGGTCTTACCCTCAATTCGGCAAACCTTCCATGAGGCTTCATCAGCGCTGATGGAGCGGTACTGGAGACGACCATTGTGGTCAAGCACGCAGCGGTAGTTTTCTTCACCAAGGGTGAGGACGTCCATCAAACCGACGCCACGACGGGTGTCTTTGACAATTCGACCGTCGATCTTGGCCAGTTCGTTGTGAAGAATGAATCGGACTTCACGGGCCGTTTTCGCCAAACGAAGCACGTCGCGAATCACGAGGGTGACCGGCATGCAGAGCTCGAGCGTATGAGCGCCAGGAGTTGGGCGAGTGACCCAAATCGTGGTTTTTCGTGGCAAGGGCCAGCTTCGGGGCATGGCCAAGCGCTTCAAGTGATTGCTGCTCATTTAATTCAACTCCTGTTTCCAGTCAATTTTGCGATGCGAAGGCGGTCCGACTCATCGAGTTGGGTCACCACCACGTTCGAGACGTGCACTGGAACCGCCTCTTCTTTGTTATCGGCCTTGCTGGCCTTGACACCTTCAATGTACAATCGACCTTTCTCAGCGTCGATGCGGAGCACGGCACCCGTCAACGGGTCACCGTTGCGCTTGCCACCGTGTCGCTTGCCACCATGGGATTGATCTCCACGGTTGACCTGAACGATATCGCCCACACGAACCGTGACGGTTCGAACGCCGGCGAACCGGGCATCGGGCTTGGCGAGTTGCAGACGAGCTGCGACACGCTTGCGCTTCTCGTGCATGGGCGCATTGAAGTGCGCCTTGCGTTGCTTTCCTGGTTTCATACTCTTGACCATGATATTCCCTCAGACGATTTGCTTTGCATTGGCGGCGATACGAGGCCAGCGTTCTGCGGCCTCACGAGCAACGGGTCCTTTGATATCGGAACCAGTGACGTCGCCTTTTTCGTTGACGATGACACATGCGTTGTCTTCGAATTGAACCCATGTTCCGTCAACACGACGGAAAGGACGGCGTTGTCGGATGATGACGGCGTTGAACATTTGTCGGCGAGTATCAGGAGTACCCTTCTTGACCGAGACCTTGGCCATGTCGCCAACGCCTGCGGCTGGATACCGTCGCATGGTACCACCGAGCTTGAGGACGTTCAGGATTTGAACGACCTTGGCACCGGTGTTGTCGGCAACGTGCAACCGTGCTGCGGTTGGCAGACCACGGGTTTGCTTTCCGGCGATGCCCTTCATCAGACAACACCCCCGGTGTTCTCAATGACACAAAACGAAACGGTCTTGGAGAGCGGTCGGCATTCCATGACCTTCACGTTGTCACCAAGGCTAACTTCACCGATGCACGATGGCAGGTGTGCTGAGACAACGCTGGTGCGCTTCTCAAACCGCTCGTACTTCTTCATGTAGCGAACATTATGTCGCTCGATGGTGATGGTTCTCTGCATGCCAACACTTGAGACGGTACCCTCAAGGACTTGTCCTCGAAGACGCAGACTGCCGTAAAACGGGCAGTTTACATCACCATCCCACTCGCCGGTGGGGCTCTTCACGTCAACGCCAATGTCTCGCATCGTATCATGCCTTCCTGTATGTTCGGTGGATCCTGTCTTCGGGGCGCTGACCCACCATGGCCCCTTGGATGACAACATCGCTGTTGTCAACGGTGAATGTGATGCTGGCCTTGTTCAAGACCACGTTGTGTTCTCCCTCCAGGAGAACAACGGTGTTTCGGGTTTCGTCGACGACGATTCCCTGGCGACCGGTCAGGGTCGCATCGGTGGAGGAGGTGATGGTCATTGAGCGACCGATCCAAGATTGATTGTAGATTTCCATTTCATCGCACCTCCACATTGAATCCATTATTTTTGAGCACTTGAGCAGCTTTTTTCTTGTGATCTCCTTGAAGTTCAATCAATCGTCCTTTTACTGTCCCACCTGCGGCACATTTGTTCTTCAGGAGTTTGGCAAGTTGATTGATGTCAATTGCTGCGTCGTCAATGCCCTCCACTTTTGTCACAATTTTTCCATAGCGTCTTCGGTCGGTTGAGAGAATGGCTTTTTGTTGCTCTTTTGCAATTTCTTGGCAGATGCACAGTTCATCGGGTAGTCCGCAAACGTTGCAAATAGCCGCCATTGTTCTCCATCACCTCGTTATGTTCACTGATCGTTGTTCATGTGCGTCTTAAGACGCGCAATGCTTCGTCGGGTAGCCTTGTAGGCGCCCATGTTAGAAGGGGTGCCACCAAGTGCTTTCTCAGCACGAAGTTGAAGCAATTCTTCCTGAAGTTCGAGAAGACGTGCTTCGCGAGCCTCGGTGCTCATGGAAGAGATTTCTCGGTTGGAGACAAAGCTCACTGGGAACCCTCCTCTTCGGCGGCAGCTTGTGCAGCCTGAATCTTGAGTTCTTCTTCGGAGAAGATGCTGATTTCGTGCGGCAGACGAGTGCCTGGTCGCATGATTTCAACGGTGACACCGATGGTGCCGAGCTTCTTGACAGCCACCGAGTAGCCTTTGTCCATGTGTTGAAGAGCGGTCTCACCACAGTATTTCACGTGGCCTCGAATGTACTTCTCTGTTCGGTTTCGAGAACCAGTCAGTTTTCCGGCCACGGTCACAATGACACCGCGGGCACCAGCATCCATGATGTTCTGGGCTGCACTGTGGCAGGAGCGACGGTGGTACCATCCACGCTCAAGGGATGAGGCGATTTTCTCCGCCATGACCTGTGCGTTGAGGGTTGGATTCTTGACTTCCTCAACCTTGAGTTTGGGGTTGGTGAGGCTGAATTCTTGGTTCAATCGGGTTTGGAGATCGTTGATGATTTTTCCTTTTCGACCGATGACCATACCTGGGCGTTCAGCGTGGACTGTGACTTCAGTACCGCCGGGCGTGCGCCGGATGTCAAGGCCACCAAACCCAGATTTGGAGGTGTTCTTCATCAAGAACTCGCGAACGAGCAGACGCTCGACGTTGCGGTCAACGATGGTTCGTAGAATGCTTTGCTTACCCATGATATTCACCTCAGAAGTCGTCCTCCAATTCATCGCCCACGACATTCATGTCTTCCAAGAAGACTTCCAAGTTCACACGGTAGTGGTTGCTTGGTGTCGCACGGCCTCGAGCGCGGGGAATCCATCCCTTGCGGATGGGCCCACGGTGAGAAGCGATGTGTGTGATGACCATTTCATCGGCATCAATGTCTTCGTACTGGAACCGTGCGTTTTCCATGGCGCTCTCAATGAGCTTGATGATGGCTCGAGACGCCTTCACCGGGAATCGGCCGGGACCCATGCCGCCTTTGCGGTGTCCAACCATCGAAGGGCCTGAACGGCGCTTGCGCTTGTTGCCGCTTCCAAGACGGAAGGGCACGGCTGCGGCTTTGCGACGAACGTCTGCTCGATTTGAGTCGATGCGGAGCACTTCGTTCAAGTAAGCTACTGCTTCGCCAGCGGTTTTGTTCTTGACCGCACGGCATACTTCGAAACAGTGCTTGACGTGCATGTCAACGTTGGTAGCGCGAGCGGTAGCCAATCGGTTGCCTTGCAAAAGTTGGGTGTACCCGCGTTGAGGGAGTTGTCGTCGACGACTGCGTCGATCCATTTGATTTCGCTTTGCCATCTTTTTCACCTCACTTCAACGGAACGTGCTTGGACGAACGGGTAGCACCAACACCCGGGCCACTGTGGGCCACGCCTCGTCGGGTCACGGCGAATTCACCAAGATAGTGACCGATCATCTCTGGTTTGACGTCAATCTCTACGAAGTGTTGGCCGTTGTGAATAGCGATGCGGCGTCCGACAAATTGGGGAAGAATGGGCATGTCTCGGCGATGTGTTCGAACCGTCTTTGCACTTGAACGGAGCATGCGGTCGAGGAAATGTTCGTTTTCAATGGACATGCCTCGGCCAAGGCTGCGTCGCACACGGGACGGGAGAAGACCGACGATGTAGTCGTCTTCCTCGGTTTCGGGCCACATGGGCATGTTGGTGAGTTGCTCCATGGTGAAACCACGGTAAGTGAACTCTTTCTTCACACGTGCCGAGGTCGTTGAAAGGCGCTTACGTGCCTTACGACGGCTGGCTTTGGGGGTCATAAAGGACTTCTTTTTCTTTGCCATTCATCATCACCTCAAATCTTCTTACCTCGGCCACGACCAGTTCGTCGTGGTGCAATCAAACCGACCTTAGCGCCCGGTGGCGTACCACGAGCAACGGAGTTGGGTCCGTGAACAGCTTGGTGATTTCCACCGCCGTGTGGGTGGTCAACAGGATTCATAGCCACACCAGAAACGTGCGGATAGAGCTTACCTCGGGCCTTGGCCTTGTAGTAGGCTGCACCGGCCGTACGCAGTGGCATCTCATCTCGGCCATGGCCGGCGAGAACACCGATGGTTGCTCGGCAGGCTGCTGGAAGTTCCTTCAAGGCGCCAGAGGGCATCCGAATACGCACCATGTCTCCGATACGGGATTCAACGGTGCAGGAGTTCCCAGCAGATCGGGCCACTTTACCACCGTCTCCAGGGCGAAGCTCGAGGTTGTTGATGGCCGTACCTTCAGGGATGTTGCCCAGATGAGTGATGTTCCCAGGGCGGAGAGCAACGTTGTCGCCGATGGCCACTTTGCTACCGATGGCGATGCCTTCCGTGGCAGCGACCAAGGTGGTGTCTCCATCGGGGGTCTTGATGCGAGCGAGTGGAGCGCTGTGAACAGGACTGTGAACCAGTTCTGTGACTTCACACACCACGTCTTTGTCGCGTGGCATGCGATTCTTACCTGGGAAACGGTGGCTGGCCACACGGTAGCGTGGCGACGAACCTTTGCGTTGTGCACGAATTCTCTTACCCATGATAAATCACCTCAGAATGCTCCTAGACGCATGGCAGCGTCTTCTGCGTCGTAGCCATCGGCCAGCTTCACCGAAGCGTGCTTGCCGTGTTTTGAGTTTCGAACGTTCACCTTGGCCACTTCGACGTCAAAGATGGTCTCGACGGCTCGAGCGATTTGGGCCTTCGTTGCTCCTCGGCGAACGATGAACTCAAGGCGTTGCTCGGTGGTTCGGGCTTCCATGGATTTCTCCGTCAGCCATGGTTGAATGATAATGTCGTATGCGTTCATGATATCACCTCAGTTCATGGCCTCCAATGCCGCTTTCGTAAAGACCGTCAAACGACCGATGTCGCCACCGGGGGCGAGGTCTTCAGCGCACAGGTCCTTAGCGGCAACAACGTCAACTCCGGGGAGGTTTCGTGCTGCTTGTGCAAGACCTGATTTTTCCTTGACGACCAAGAGAATGGACTTGGGCACCTTGTGAACTCGACCACGCATGGTTGCCTTACCGGCACGGATCTTTCGACCGCTGCGAGCACGGTCCATATCAGGACCAAGGCCAAGACCAGCGAAGATGGCTGCAGCCTTGCGGGTTGCAGAACCATGGTTGAAGGATTCGATGTCATAATCGGTTGATTTACCATCAACGATTTCAGTGTAGGTTCCCAGAACGATTGGAAGGTGCTCCACGGAGTCATCGAAGCGATGACCACGAGCGGAAACGGTCTCCATTGAAACGGTGGCAGCCAACGCAGCGTTGCGAGCGGCATGGCGTTGCTTGGAGTTGAGTTTTCGGGACCAATCCTTCTCGACCTTAGGACCGTGTGCTCGACGGCCACCAAGGGTGTGAGGGTTTTGAGCACCGCGGCGGGAGCCGGTGCGTCGTAGAATACGGGAGACACCACGACCCTTACCCCACCATTCAACGGAGTGCTTCATACCGGCCATTGGGCGGCGCTTTCCGATGTGGGCACGAGAACCGTAGGGTTGGCGACGGTTGGCTCGGCTGGAAGCCACGGCCAACTTGACCAAGTCTTCGCGAACTTCTGATTCGAAGGCCGATGGAAGATCGACTTTGGAGCCGTTGGAAACTTCAACATCGAAACGGGCTGATAGCTTGCCAGCATCCATTTCGGTTTGTGTGACCGTGTTGACGATGTCTTTGGTTGCAACCTTCATCTTCAGGCCCCCTGCTTGGATGCGGTACTCACGTACGTGATTTCATAGTCATGGAGCGTCTTGTCGGATGCTCGTGTGGCGTCGCGGAAGCGAATCAAGCGCTTGGCTGGGCCAGGAACGCTGCCTTTGACCAGAATGTAGTCAGATTTGATTTCGCCATAGTGGAGGAAACCACCAGCGGGCGTGATGGAGTGGTCTTCTGGGTTGGCCACTCGTAGAATTCGCTTGTTGTACTCCGTGCGCTGGTGGTACCCGGTTTGACCGCCTTGACGAATCGTCTTGCGGACGTATCCGTCACCGAAGGCACCCATGTTACCGTGTTGTCGGCGTTTCTTGGAGTTCTTGTGTGATTGCAACTTACCGCCGAATCGCTTGATAACACCTTGCCATCCATATCCTTTGGTGATGGCGACGATGTCGGTCATGTTGCCTTCTTCGAACGCATCAACGAAGGAGTATTCCTCGCCCAGGTGCTCTTTCGACCAGTTGAGTTGATCGTCCATGGTACCACCTGTCAATCCCATTTCCATCACGTCAGGAACCTTGGTAGGGACACTGGCGAGGGTGTGAGGTTGTGTGGCGACAATGAGACGAACTTCGCAAAGGTCGGCTTGCATGAGGTTCTCCATGTGCTTGTCGGCATCGTGCTCCTTTCGCTTAGGGACACGCTTGAAAAGTTCAGGGAAGGCGTCCGCGATTTGGTCGGCTTCTGCCCAGACCTCGCCACGGGCTTGCATGCCGTAGGGAGTCATTTCGTAGCCTCGAACGCCGAGAATGCGCATTTTTGGGCATTCGACGACCGTGACAGGAACTCGAATTTCCTGGCCGGCAGAGGTACTTCGGGGGTTAAAATCACGAGCCAGAATGTGGGTCATACCAGCTTTCCAGCCGGCAAATCCTTGCACTCGGACTTCGCTTGCATCGGTTGTGGGCCACGACTTGACGTGACCAAATGGGCGGTTCGCTCGCTTGCGCGGGCTGAACGCCATTGATCCACGACGTGGGTGGTTTCGCTTTGCCATCTTGGATTCCTCCAGTGTTTTCTACAGCGCAGTGGCCCCACCGTTGGGGGGCGTACGAGGGCTCATGCAGCGTCGAAGCCGTGACACGGAAGCGCATTCCCACGAGCGGGGAATGTGCCAGTTGGGGTCCTCGGGGGATGGCCCAGTGTGTCTGGCTACTCACCTTTGAGCACCCCTCCGACTTACAACCCGTATATATGCGGTTCGGTTCAGGACGCCGAAGAGATGCGTGAGACGCAATGGCAATTGAAGGCCTTCAAACCTTTCTAAAGAAAGCCGGTGATTAAAGTTCAACTGAACCGTTACCTCCCCACATCATCCTTTTGAACCCTAGACTAAACCTTCCCTCCATGCCTCAGGTAGTTCATCCTCTTCTAAGGGAGGGAGTGGATGCTCGAGGCTATCAACTTCGTTCGCTGGAACGGGTGTTATCGTTTTCGAGCCTCATGGTGATGCCCACGGGATTTGGAAAGACCGCCGTGGAATGGATGGCCATGGCCGAATTTTTACGCAACGGTTCGCAAAAGATTGTCCTTATCGCCCCGACCACAGGCCTGGTTGACCAGCAACGAACCATGGCGATTGAACGATTGAACATTGACCCTGAGCGCATCGTAGCCTACACGGGCGAGACAGGACCTGACAAGCGGAAGGCCATTTGGGACCGAGCGACGGTCGTCATGGCCACACCACAGGTGATACGAAACGATGCGATGAGTGGGGTAATTGACCTGGCAGCGGTTGATCTCCTTATCCTTGATGAGGCCCACCACGCCACCGGGAACCACGCCTACGCCCAAGTTGGAAACCTGTATCAACGTACCAATCCATCCGGGCGAGTCCTCGCTGCCACCGCAAGTCCCGGCTCAACCCTTCGGAACATCAACGAGGTGCGAACAAACCTCAACGCACACAATCTGGACCTGTGTAAACGCACAGATCCTCTACTCAGCGCCTACGATGTGGACATGAACATCCACATTCATCCGATGGATTTGCCGGACACCTTGACCACCCTCCTCGCCCCACTTCGGGCGCACTTTGACCAAGAAGTAGCTCATTTGCAACGCCAAGGATTCATCCCGAAAAAAGAATACATCGGCAGTAGCGACATTGAGCGAGCCCAGCAAAGCGCCAGCCGAGCCATACAACAGAGGGACGTTCGGGGGTATGATGCAGCGAGAAGAGTGGCTGACCTTCGACGCATGCACATTCTGATGAACCTCATGCAAACGCAAGGGACCAAGGTTGCTCAAGCCTTCCTCAATCGAGCGGAAGAGGAGGGCAGGAGCGGTCGAAAGACCAACCGAATGCTGGCCCTTCCCGTCGTGCATCAGTTACGGCTGGCGCTTAACGACCTCGAGGAACTCCATCCAAAAGCGGCTGTCGTTAACTCACTCGTGACCAAGGAATTGGTTGAGAAGCCAGATGGAAAGGTCCTCATCTTCACCGAGTACAGGGATTCTGTGGCTCGCCTGGTTTCGATGCTCAATGTCCATGGAGGCATCGAGGCTGACGCTTTCATTGGCCAATCATCGCGCGGGAAACAAAAGGGCATGACACAAAAACAGCAACTCGCTCAACTTCAGCGGTTTCGAAGCGGCGAGATCAATGTCCTGGTGGCCACCTCGGTGGGTGAGGAGGGGTTAGATGTACCCGCTGCGGATTTGGTGGTGCTCTACGAACCCGTGCCCAGTGCAGTACGAGCCATCCAACGCCGAGGACGCACAGCACGCCAACGAGCAGGTTCGGTTCACGTGTTGATAGCAAAGAACACCCGAGATGCCTATGTCCACCGGGCATCGGAACGCCAAGAGGAGAACATGCATCGACTAATGGGGCGACTGGTACGGCAGAAGCAATTGAATGAAACCTACGTTGTTAATGAGGAAGCCCTCAGTGCATTTGCGGTAAAGACGGAGGGAGAAACGGTTCCTGCAAAGACCTACCTTGAAGATAATTTAGCGAAATATACCGATCATAAAACGGTTGAAGAAAATCCTATAGAAAGCCACGTTGCGAAACCAAAGGAAACTGAAAGGATTGCTCCCGACCTCCGGCCTGACCAACTTCGCCCGCAGGCGCAATCCAGCCTCTTTGCCTTTCAACAAGAAGAGGAGGAACCCATCCAGCGAATCGGTCAACAAGCGGTTGAGGCTGTGCTGAACGCTGCTGACCGTGAAATCATCAACCTCAATGAAGTGGATGGGCAAGAAAACACGATTTACATCGACCACAGAGAAGGACGCTCAACCCTTCCCGGCTACCTTCAAGGCCTCGGTTTCCAAACGGTGTTTACCCAACTCCCGTGCGGCGATATTCGTCTTTCGGAACGCGTGCTCATTGAGCGGAAAACGGCCAGAGACCTTCTTGAATCCATAAAATCTGGTCGACTTCTCAATCAATGTCGAAGTCTGAAAGCGAGCGCACAACGCCCTCTTTTGTTAATTGAAACGGGCGGAGAATCACAGTACAGCGTCCATCCAAATGCGGTGCTGGGAGCGCTCGCCCACCTCACGCTCGACCTCGGCATTCCTGTCATGATGGTCAAAGGACCGTTGGAGGCGGCTCACTTCATCGCCGTTGCAGCGCAACGAGAACACGACGCCTTGGAACGACTGCATGGCTTCGTCGCCTCCACCGAAAAGCACGACCAGGCCCTCAAAGCCTCAATCTCCATCGCTCGGCTTGAGTTGGAAAGCATCGTGGATCAGCCCGAAGTGCAACATCCATGGCTGGACGACCACCAACAACACCTCCATCGATGCTACGAACATTCCATCAAGCCAATCCTAAGCGAGCATGAACATCTCGCTGAGGTCTTGATGGCAGCGTCGCCTTCTCTGGGACGTCTTTTTGCGGCTCGTGAAGAAGACTTCGTGAAGATGACTGGATGTTCAATGGATGAGGCATCGGCCGTTGTGGCCATCCTTCAGAAGACACTCAAGAGCCAATGAGTCGAACTCGGGTTCGCAATTGAGCGAGTCGATCTGGATAAAACCCGAGTGCGAAGGCCACGATTTCAGAGAGGTGACACACCGGAACGGTGGTGTTCTTGCCGCTGACACGACCTGCTTTTGATTGGTATGAGTCGAGGTTGACGTGGGAAACAGTGCATGCGCTCACCACCAAATCAGCACCGGACTGGATAGCGTCCGAAAGGACAGCAGCCGTCATGGCAAGCGATGAGTCTTCGAGCGTGAGCATGGAAGTGGAGCCAACGCTCATGCATTTTGAGTCGTATTCGATAGGGTTACCACCCAAGGCTTCGATCAGTTGTTCCATGTACGTTGGCATGAACGGGTCATCACCAGCACAGGCGCCTTCGCGCTGCATGTCTGGACCGTAATAGCCAGCTATGTTCATTTTGAGGGGGTTCTTAACAGCGTCTCGAACTTTGTCGAGACCGATTTCCTCAACCAGGTAGTGAAGCAAATGCCACGATTGGATTTCACCGGTGTATTCCACCTTCGAGGTGCGGGCGACGAGGTTGTTGACGGTGCTGGCGTACACAGGGTCTCGCTCCATATCTTGGGCGGTGTTGCACATGATGGCGTGGCTTGTAGCACAGGTCGTCATCACATCAAGACCCTGAGCTTCGGCCAGTGCAAGATTGCGAGCGACAAGGGCATCCTGCAGTTTAGGTGTGGCTTGCTTGATCACGTTTCCACCATCACTGCTGGCACGCGGAATCTCAACCAACTGAATGTTAAGGGCCCGACAGAGGGGCTGGATGCAATCTTCTACCTCTGCCGCACCGGCTCGGGCAACGTTTCCGGGGTAATATGCCACCTTTGCCATCATTTCACCTCAGAACCGTTGGTCAATTTCGTTGAAGAGGCTGACGACCTCGTGGTAGTTCTGGACACGGCTGTTGAACATCTTTGGAATTCGTCCAAGGCCGGCCGGTGGAACAAGCAATGCTTGCAGCCCACGGATTGGTGGACCGCCGTTTCGTGTGAAGGCCAAGGCCATACGTGCAGAAACACCGCTGAAGACGTTGCTGACCAATCCCAAGGGGCCAAGCACCTGCCGGTAAAGGGTGGTTTCGTTCACATTACCAGACCACTTGACACTGCGACCGTACCATTTGACAAGGCGGCCGGATTTACCTCCATAACGAGACTGGTTCAGAAGCACACCACGGGCTTCGTTGAGGGCACGTGCAGCCAAACGACCATCTTCGCCGTGGCGCATGAGGCTGGCGTGGTCGGCTTCGGACCAAACGCCGTCTTTTTGCTGCAGGGAATTCATGATGCTACGTCGCTGCTTTTCAGATGTGCGAGGGTCAAGCACCCGGAGCCATTGCTGGAAATGCACGCCAGGACCCTCGTAATGTTGGTCGTGAGGAAGAGTGTCTGACATGGCTTGAACGAGGTGGAAGGACAGTACATCACCAGCCTGGTGAAGCGCTGTTGCTGCAGCCGAATCCATGGTACCCATAGCCTGTCCAGAGGGAAGGTGCTCTCCTTCTCGGGGGTCGGTTCGAATCCACGGTTCAGCACGGCTGCGGTGGCTTTCGTAGCGAGCGGTGTCAACCACAAGGTCGCGCACCACTGGATGCCCAGGTAGAGGTTCAATTCGAAGCCGACCACCGTCTTTGGCTAGGTCGGCGATTTGAGCACAGTCGGAGAGGACGATGCGGCCGTTGACTCGTACGCCAGTGGTGGGTGTACCAGCCGAACTGCCTCGACGGAAGGCAAGACTACCGTCTAAATCCTGTTGCATCGTCATCAAGAGATCTTGAACGGTGGCATGCCCAGGAACACTGCACGTCAAGGTGTCCCACCCTGATTCAGCGGCCTCGGGGCAATATCGGAACACCTCAAGGGTGATGGTCATGGCTTCCTTTTCGATGATGCCTGGTGCGAAATCGCCTTCAACGACATCGTCATCGTCACCAGCACCAAACGCCTTCATCTCATCAAGGAGTTCGACTTGAAGCGTGCCTGATTCATCAACGCATGCGAGAAGCGGGAGCGCTTCTTCAACCCAAATTTTCCAAGGTGGTTCGAAATCAACATCGCATTCCTGTATGGGGTGAGCTTCCGTTCCGCCCAGCGCTGCGAGTTTGTTGTTCCAGTCATGACCTGCCTTACAGAACTCGTCGTAGGCGGTGTCGCCGATAGCACACACCGAGAAGTGAACAGAGCCAAGGGCCGGGCCGTTGGCGTTGATGGCGTTCCACATGGCATCGGCGTTGTCTGGCATCTCGCCTTCGCCCCAGGTTGAGGTGATGATCATGATACGCTTCATCGTCGCCAATCGAGCCGGGTCGAGGCCGTCCATGTCGACAATGTTCGGCTCGAGACCGTAATTCGCTGCGAGTTTAGCCGTTTTTTCTGCGAGCCCAGCCGCATTGCCAGTTTGGGACCCAAACAGGATGTTGATGGAGCGATCACCGGCGAAAACAGAATTCAACGCTTCTGAGACACCAGCGGCAGGCGCCACAGATGCTGCCGCAACCGGTGCAGCGGCCTCAACGGCAGCAGGAGCGGCTTCGACAGCCTCGTCAGCGGCCCCATCGGAGACCAGTTCGTACTGGATGACTTCAACCGGACAAGCCTCGGCTGCTTCGATGATGATATCGCCGAGTTCAGCCCCAATCCCATCCAACAAGAGCGAACCAGCGACGTTTCGGTCGACGACGCCGTCGGTACGTACGGCTGCCAGAATTTCCGAGCTCTCGTCGGTCACCACGAAGACTTCGGGGCAAATGTCCTGACAAGCATCGCAGGTGATACAGTCTTCGTCAATCCATACTTTCGCGACGACTGCCATGGGAATACCTCATGCTCACACTTTGTGAGTATTCATTGCCAGCCTTCAATGGCCTTTGAAGGTTATTATCAAACCATAAGCCAAAAAGGCTTACTGTGGTTCGTTTTTTGCTAATTTTTTTAGCATTATGACAACCATCACATTTGGAAGTCGCCCATGTCGCCCATGCCGTCACCCATAGGGACGCCCTTGGACGAAATGACATCGTCAATTCGCAAAATCATAATGGCGGTTTCCGTGGCCGATTGGATGGCCTGCTCAACCACTCGTAGCGGTTCAACGACGTTGCCTTCCTTCATGTCAACCACGCCGCCTTCGTAGACATTGATGCCTGCGTGACTCTGGCCGTCAGCGTGGGCCTTACGCAGCTCAATTAGGGTAGTTACGGGGTCGAGGCCTGCGTTTTCAGCCAGGGTACGTGGAATGATTTCGAGGGCAGAGGCAAACGCTTCAATGGCCATTTGCTCTCGACCACCAACGGTTTCAGCGTAGGTTCGCAAGTCGCGAGAGAGGGCAGCCAGTACGCTACCGCCTCCGGTTAACACCGCTCCATCTTCCCAAGCGACCGAGACAACACCCACGGCGTCGTCAAACGCTCGTCGAATCTCGTCAACCACGTGCTCGGTGCCTCCTCGCAGAAGGACTGAGACCGACTTAGCTTCAGGGCAACCGGTGATGAACGTCATGTCGGAGTCACCGATTTTCTTCTCCTCAACACGGGACGCTTCGCCAAGGTCCTTTTCGCTCATGTCTTCAAGATTGGTGATGATGGTCCCGCCAGTGGCCTTTGCAAGGGCTTCCATGTCGGATTTCTTTGCTCGACGGATAGCGAAAATACCTTTCTTGGAGAAGTAATGTTGAGCGAGTTCGTCAATCCCTTTTTGGCAAACAAGAACATTGGCTCCTGCTTTTTCAATCGTGTTCACGAGGTTCCGAATGTAGTTTTCTTCTTCCTCGAGGAACAGCGCAAGTTGGTTTGGATCGGTGATCTGAATCTTAGCGTCGACTTCAGTTTTCTTGACTTCAATCGCCGAGTTAACAAGTGCGATCTTAGCGCCTGAAACGCTTCGAGGCATGCCTGCATGCACGCGTTCTTTGTCCAGAAGGATACCATCGATGAGGGAGGAATCTTTGATGGAACCACCCTGACGCTTCTCAACCTTGATGTCGGAAAGGTCAACCAATCGTTCACCGTCTTCAATCACGCCAACAGCGTTCACGGCACGAACACAAATGTCGGCCATGAAGGACTTGACGGCACCGGCTGACTTGCCAGTGAGCGCGGTCTTGGCCACCTCTTGGAGAACAGAATCTTGGTTTTCGGTCGAGATTCCATGACCTTCCATCAGGCCAATCGCTCGCTCAGCGGCGAGGCGGAAGCCTTCGCAAATTACCGTCGGGTGAACGTTTTGTTCAATGAGGTCCTCGCTTCGCTTGAGCAATTCACCGGAGAGAATGACCGCCGAGGTTGTTCCGTCAAAGCAGTGTTGTTCCTGAGTCTTGGCCACTTCGATGATCATCTTGGCAGCTGGGTGTTCGATGTCCATTTCCTTGAGTATGGTGGCGCCATCGTTGGTGATGACGACATCGCCCATTGAGTCAACCAGCATTTTGTCCATGCCTTTGGGACCGAGCGTAGAGCGGACGGCGTCAGCTACCGCCTTGGCAGCAGCAATGTTGTTTGATTGAGCCGTTCGACCACGAGTTCGTTGGGTACCGTCTTTCAAAATGAAGATGGGTGCTTGTCCGTTTCCATACATACTGTTGCCCTCCGGCAAGGTTGGCGAGGTTGCCACCGACTTGAACCCTACGCTTCGTCAGCGTCGTGGTCAAACGCCCCTCAGGGTTGGTTTTGTTCCAGCCATTGGTGCCCGTAGTGCTTCCACTGCTCCATGGTCCAGCCTGCGGGCAAACCACCTGCTGGGAGTGGAGGCATGTTGTCTTCAGCCGCAGGTGCGGGCATCTCCGGCGCAGGCGCAGGTGCAGCCGCTGGGGCCGGCGTGGGCATGGAGGTCGGAATCGAAGGAGCGGCGGCTACGGCTCCATAGGTGGCCGTCAAACTGTCCTCGTATCCATCTTCACCCCATTTTGCGTATTCGTCCTCTTCTTCTTCCGTTTGCAAGATTGAGACGAGAACGACCACGCCGCCGACGAGGATGAGGATGAACACTCCCCACAGCGCAATGACTTCAATTTGGAACCCGGATTCATCTTCCGCAGCATCGACGTTGGAGTCCATGCGAACGAGGGTGACCTCCACCACAGCATTGGCAGCATCGCTCACCGTTTCTGAACGAGCCCAGACAGTAAGGTTGACCGTGAGCGAATCGCCATTGAGGTTCTTGAGTGTGGTTTCAGTGACATCAACCGTGATGGTGATTTCTTTGGTTTCGCCGGTGGCCAAGGTGAAGTCCTTGTCCAGTCGGGCGATGGAAGAACGGAACCAGTTGTTTCCTTCGCTTGCATCGAGGTCCATCACCACACGCTGACCCGTTGTGTATTGATTCACAATACGAACGGCCACTTCATACTCACCTTCTTCGGCGACTTCAATCGGTGGGATGGCGAAGATGCGAAGCCAATCCTGTGAGCCGACCAAATAAACGGCTTCTCCGGTGGCGCTGATGCTGGTGTCCGAGGTACTGGTGGCGATGACTTGGAGATCGAGGCTCCCCTCGGTGCCTTCAACGAAGGAAAATTCAACCGAAACGTTGTAGCTGGCGCCAATGCCAATCTCAGGCGTGTTGCCGTTGATGAGGTTGGTGAAAGCAGCATTCATGCCATTTGGCGTGTTCAACGTCATGGCAAAGCTGTCGGGGTTGTTTCCGTCGTTGCGGACTTCAAAGGACATCGTTTGCGGAAGATCTCCCGGGATGTAGGATTGACCTGTTTCTTCATCGGAGACGAAGACTGCCGCTGTTTCGAGAATCTCGATAATGAGCTCGATGGAGTCAAAGACGTATTCATCGTCCACGCTTGTCGCAGTTATGGTGACGGAGTAGAAACCGGGGCTAAGTCCGATGGGCATGGCCAGTTGAACCACAATCGTGGATTCGCCGTCCCATGCGTCCATAACCGGAGACTGGTCTGAGGGGAGCGAGGCTTGCAAGCGCCAGTTGCTTTGACCGATGCTCAGGTTGTATTGCTCATCGTCATTGCCAAGGTTGTACAGGTTAAGGTAGAGGGACTTGGAGATGCCGTTAGCGGGACCAGAGAACGTGTTCTCTTCGGCCACGATATCCACTTGACGAAGAACTGGAACCTCGATGTTTCGAACCAATACATCGGTGCCAAAGAGGGCGGTGCTGCATGAAGGGCAGGTAGCACGGAGGTTGAAGGAGACGGTGCCGGGATTGGCCAATTCAGGAGAGGAGAGGTTCAACACCAGATCCACTCGTTCACCCTTGTAGAGTGTGAGGGGGTTGGGTTGGATGACTCCGGTGTCGTTCTGAATGAGTCCCACCCAACCAGAATTGTCGGAGAAAGTTGTGGCGAGGTTGAACGCAGCATCTCGGTTTCCTGTGTTTTGAAGTCGGAAATTCACCAGTCCATAATCATCGGGTGCAACGGTCGCAGCGACAAGTGAGACAGTGGAGGTCAACGCCACGCTGAACTGTTCGCTGACGGCTAAATCCATGCCGATACGGGCTTTTTCACCGAGCTGAGCACTGCTGGCATCCGTCAGCCAGAGGTTCCAATCTTGTTGTTGAACATCGGCCCCGGCGGGCACGGTTAGGTTCGCCCAAAACTCGATGGTTTTACCAGCGCCCAGCGGTGGGATGATGATGTTGGTTCCGTGGCTGCTACTACCTTCGACATCCATGCGGATGATGGGGAAAGGTGCCATCCACGAGTCATTCGAAACATTGGTCTGGAGACGAATGGTGGCAGGAGCGTACCCGTTGTTGGTCAAGGTACAGTAGAGGTTCGCCATTTGATTTGGAGCGACGGTGTAGCCGTTGAGCGGGTTATCGCACTGCATGTCAACGGTGTAGTCGGTGACACGGCTGACTCCGAAGTGAACGAAATCATCGACGTGGAACCCTTCGCTGGCGACGCTGCTGTCGGAAGTGAACAACACGCTGAACGTGTAGGAACTGCCACCGAGGAACACCTCAGGGTTACTAAGGCCAGGGATTTGCTCCCATGTGTCCTGTGGATCCCATGAAAGGTTGGTCCATTGGCCTGGTGCTGCGCTAGGGTTTCCTTGGGAGATGTCCCACGACACAGACTCGAAATTATCACCAAGGTTCCCCGATCCTCTCCACAATTCCATGGAGACCGAATCGCCGGCCGCCATGCTTCCCCATGCTTGAAGGTGGAACTGGCTTGAAACGAATTCATTGGAGTAGAACAAGATTCGACAGATGCCAACGCCGTAGACGTTCTGGGTCAACCCAGTGTCTGGTGTGTCGGTATCGCACGTGTTGGAGGTGGCCACACGAGCATGAACGAGCCTCGTGGCTTCAGCGTTGGAGGGGTAATTACTTCCTGGGGAAGAATGGCGCCAGTGGTCGTTGCCTTTCGCACTGGTGGTGGATTCCGTTTGCCAAGAACCTTGAGATTGGGCGTCGCCTCCTGCAGCGGGGTACTTGCCTGAGAAGAAGGTTGGATTGCCGTTGACGGCAGGGGATTCCATGGAAAGGGCATTCACGGCCACGGGGACGGTCTTGTCGCGTTGGTCGTTGGTGTTCTTATCGTCATCGGCAAAGTTCACCGTCGCCCGGATGATCAATCCACCCGAGAGGTCGTTGGTCCCTGTATCAAGGATGGAATGAGCAGCCGTAGGTGTCCATTCGATGACCTTGTTGAAGGATTGACCTCCAGTCAACGGATTGGTGGTAAAATCAAACGATTCCATCACGAAACCAACGGGGTGAACAATGTCCACAGAGACCGGTGCAGCATCGCCGATACCAGAGGCCCCGAAGCGCTGCACTGAAACCGTGAATTCAATGACTTCGTCAATGAAGATGTAATCCATGGCCGTGCCGTCAGATTGGATCCATTGTTCCGCAGATGACGTGGCGTTTCCAATGGAGATGGATTTTATGGTGAAATCGTCGTTTGTTCCGCCGCGCCCGGAGGCGGCCTCGGCCGGAACGACCAAATTCATGGCAAGTGTTTGCATCAAAAGCAGAGCAACAATGGTGAAGGGCATCATTCGTCGCATGTACATCAGCAAACTTGCCCAACACGATTGAGCATAAGAAGGTCGCCTTCTCATGGACTACCCAAACCGGCCAAAATTCATGGTTTATCGTAAGGTTCCACATCAAACCCTCGAATCACTGGCTCGTTGTGAGATGGTTCCTGAATTGGCTCATTTTGCTGAGAAGGTGAGGCGTTTGAAAGCAGACCATCAATGTCCAAATCATCAACCATTGAAGGGCTTGTTTGGACCGTTTCAGGTCGAGGTTGAGAGGGTTGGGCGGCGGGAATCATCACGTGCTGAACCAGAGCAGGAGCGTAAGCAGGCACAGGTTGGGTTGCTTGAGATTGGGCCACTTCGGCGGCCAATTGATTCAAGCCTGCGGAAAGTGAATCCAACTGTTCCTGGGTGTCATCATCGACACGAGAAGAGCGTGGACGCATCCATACCGGCGGTTCACCGGCCCCCCCTCCAAGCACCGCCAAAGTGGTAAAAGCCGCCATTGGCATGACGGCCAATGCTGTAAGCAGATTCAAGAATGAAGTTTCAGGAGTGGCGCCCGCAGAAATCAGCGACTCAAACAACTGTTTCTCAAAGGCAATGTTGAGAGCAACATCTTCGCCAAGAACACGCTGAACGATGTAGGATGAGAGTTGACCCATGGACCAGAGCAAAAAGATTGGAAAGGCCCAGGATATCCTTAACGTATTTCCTAAAAATTTCCTTCCAAGAGAAGCAAGGGTGATGTAGCGACGGGCAAATGCTGGAAAAATACGAATGGAGATGTAGAGGCACATCACGTAGAGGAGCAACGCCATTTCGAGCTGTCGATTTTGATGGACCACACCTTCAGGAAACAGCAACACCAACGAAAGAGGAATGGTCGCCAACATGACCTGAAATGGAATGGCCAAGAGTACAAGAGATCCCCGTATGGTCCAAAGAGCATGGCCTGCTACAAACCGATCGTAAACCAGTGTTGAGAGTTGACCATGAGCCGAGGAGGCGTAGTTTTGCCGAGCCGAAAACCGATGAACCGTACTCCCTTTGTGGCGAGTCAAGCCTAAGGCGAGGCGCCATCCACCGGCATCGATAACTCGAAGCGGCGTGAAGCCACCCATGCCAAGGGCAAGCAAGAGGGCAAGCATGCCGTAAAACAAGGAGGCCATCCCAATCCACGGAATCATGTCCACTTCGATGGTGAGTCTGAAATCACCTCCACTGGCTGAAAAACCGAGCAGATAGGTTAGGGCAAAAGCCGCCATGGGCGTGAGGAAAATTTGACCGAGCAATTGCCCTGTCAAACCGACACGGGCAAGCAATGACCCTACAGCAGGGTGGTCTTCCATAGGCTAGAGCGAACGCCGACTTTTCTCAAAGGTTGCCCTTGTAAACCTCGCCGGAGGCCTATTCTTCCTCTGTTGGAGGCTCTTGGAGTGGTTCGGCCAGAGGATAGCCATCGGTCATCAGAAGACGAAGGAAACCTGCAATGCGTCCATCGGAGCGGGGGCGACCGAGGTCGGGGCGAGCGGTTCGAGAGAGCACACCGTCGCAATTTGAACATGAGATGCTCTGCAGACCCCACACCGGCTCGGGGAAACTGCAACAAGCTTCGGTACGAGACCGATTCATGACCGATTGCAACTCCAAGGCGATGTTCTTGGTCCAGGGAGCAGGACGTCCTGCGATGAGCAGCTGCAGTCGCGAGAGCATCATCCAACTCGAAGCCACCCAGAGACCGAATCCAAAAACGGCAGAACCCCAACGCAAACTCGCCGCCCCAAAGGCCAAGACGAGCGCACCGAGAACAAAACTCAACCAGTAAAACGAACGCATGTGAAGAACACGTTGGGTCAGGTAAGGCGAAAGCGGAACGGGGTGTGGATGAGCCGGAAATCGACGGTTAAATCCACGGGCTCGAGTCATCCACAACGTCGGAAGTCGCGGCCCAATGTGTCCGATGCTGGCTCCCAAGGTGAACAATGCCAGGCTTCCAACGACCGACACGAACCTCGCCTCATGCTTTTTGCAGGCGATTTAGGGTCGCCTCGACCTTATCCATCCCTCGGATGATGTCCTCTTGACTGATGGTGTATGCAAATCGAAGATGGCCCTCGCCGGAGGGCCCAAACGCACTCCCAGGAGAGCATAGCACGCCGTCTTTCAACAATTCCAAAGCGACTTCTTCGGAGGACATCCCCGGGACGTCTACTTTCGGGAAGACATAGATGGCCCCTTTTGGACGGTGGCATTGGACGCCTGGCATTGCATTTAATCGGTCAACGATGAGATTGCATCGCTTTTGGAATTCAGTCGCCATGAACGATGGGTAATCATCGGCTTTCTTCATGGCTTCGAGGACGGCGTATTGCATCGCATCGTTGGAACAGGCTGAGATGTAATATTGGATTTTGACCACCTGCTTCATGGCTTCAAGATTGGTCGAAATGATGTAGCCAATGCGCCAACCGGTCATTGCATAGGTCTTGGAAAAGGAATTGACCACCATCAATTTGTCATAGCCAGTCCCCATGAACGACACATGCTTTTCTTCGAACACAATGCGATCGTAGACTTCATCAGAAATGATCCATAAATCATGCTTCTTTGCGAAGGCGAGAAGGTCATTTCGCTCTTGTTCGTTGAGGGTTCCACCGGTAGGATTGCTTGGGAAATTGTAGAGGATAGCCACCGTATGTTCGTCCACCATCGCCTCAAGATCGGCGACCTGTGGGATGAATTCATGCTCGAACAAACAGGGGTAATATTTCGCTTCGCCGCCCACGAGGGTCGCATCGGGACCATAGAGGGGAAAGTACGGCTCCGGGAGGAGGATGTTTTCACCTGGGTTGATGAGGGTCATGAAAAGGTTGAGCAGTGCGTTAGTGCCCGACATTGTCATGCAAACATTGTTTTCATCCATGCCCGTTTGGTAGGCCGACCAAGAAGCGGCGATTTGCTTTCGAAGAGCAGGCAATCCGGCGGTGGTGGTGTATTTGTTGCGCCCGTCGAGCATCGCTTGGTAGAAGGCCTCAATGGCGACTCCAGGAGGTTGAAAATCCGGCTCACCGAGGCCAAAGGAGATGACATCGTCTCCCGCCAAATCGAACATCTTGCGTACGCCGGTCGGCTGAATCGCAAGAGCACGGTCGCTAAAGGTGCCCATAGCGTGGCCACTTCCGCCTTGCATTTCAATGCAATTACGATTTTGGGGGTTTGGACTTCACCTTTGCTTCAACTTCCGGAGGCGTGTCAGCCCCCAGCAAAATAGCATCGGTGGTTTGGGGTTCTGTCCACGACTCCAGGCGAGAGGGCGGGTCGATACGAGCTCCTTGTACCAACAATCCGATGAGGATCACCACGACCAAAAGAAGGCTCAACGTGACAAGGTCTCCGCCAAAACCAGCCATGCTGTCATCATCGATACCTGCTCCCATGACCGTGCTGAACACCGGCAGGGAAGGAGCCCCTTGGTCGTTAAGACCTCGGATTTCAATCGTCTGATTTCCTTTCTCCAGGAGGGTGGGATTGAGGGCTACGACCCACTCAAAGCGTTCCAGTGCAGCCAAACCACCATCGGTTGTTTCGTAGGTCGCTTCCGTCCAAGCCCCGTCGTTGATGCGGAATTCAACGCTGGAAATCGAACCGGTCTGACCCCAAGCGATGCCCCTTATTTCATGGAGCCCGGATGAAGAATTCATGCTGGAATTGGTGATGTGAACCTGAGAAGAAACATCAATCGTTCCGGTCAGGTTCTGTTCGGCCAAGTATACCGACAGATGAACCGCCTCATAGGCGTCTACCATGCCCCAACCAAAGTCTCGGTTCCAAAACGGGTCAACCTCAGGAGCGGATGGTTCACCACGGCGCTCGGAAGTGAGTTTCAAAATCTCCTTCATTTCTGCCGGAGTCAAATCGGGATTGGCTTCAATCATCATGGCGAGAATGCCCGAAACAGCAGGAGTGGCATAGGAAGTTCCCGAACCACGTCCAGTGTAGCCGTTGTCTTCAGCTGAACCACCGGCTAGGTTGACGCAACCACCCGAAGTGACGCATCCCTCTGCTTGCACGATGTTGGTGCCCGGTGCGGAGACTTCGGGCTTCAACTCATTCAATGGGTTGCCGTCTCCATTGTCCCTTCGAGGACCACGAGAAGAATAGGACGCCACGGTATCATCGCTCCGGTCGATGGTGTTCTTGTCGTCGGTTGCACCAACGGTGATGGAAAGGCTGGAGGAGCCCATGCCTGAGAGGCCATCGTTGTCAGGACCGTCGTTTCCGGCAGCCGCGCTGACCACCACGCCGGCCTCCATGGCTTCGTTGAGGATTCGGCTGTGCATGTCTTCCCCGTCCGAACCACCGCCTTCGTGGGACGTGATTCCCCACGACAGGGAAATGATGTCGATGCCGTAGTTCGCCTCGTCTGCGCCCTGCCATGCCGTGTCTTTGTTGTCGATGATCCATTGCAATCCGTTCATGGCGGATTCGTAAAATTCCTGCTCTATGACGTAGTTCTCAAACGGACCTGCGCCCAAATCCGTGCCAATGCGAACATCAACGAGGTCGGCGTCGGGAGCTGAACCGTAGAATTCCGTCTGCGCTCCAGTGGCGTCGACTCCAGACGCTGCAGCCATGCCCATGCATGCCGTTCCGTGTTGATTTCCGTCATCGGGGTCATACGTACCGTCGGTTTGACGCGCCCCTCCGGCCGTGCACAAGGGGTCGGTGTGGACATAGCAAACCGCGTCGTAACCAGCGATGAACTTCTCATTGAGTCCTGGGTGTTCATTGTCAACGCCGGTGTCCACCATGGCGATGTTCACGTCTTTTCCGGTGAATCCGAGGTCCCATGCGCCCATCGGATAGAAGGTTGAGTTGCGAGCCTTGACGGCCGGGGTCTGAATGTCTCCATAGAACACGATGTTGCCGTAGCGTTCCACCATCACGACATCGTCTAAGTCGGCGAGAACGCCCGCCAGAGAGGCGTTGATTTGACCCAACAACACCCCGTTGACGGATTCAATAACGTCGACGACGCTCAAGTTCAATTCTTCGAGTTCCGCAAGATGTACATCGTTCACCTCGACACCGTAGGACAAGGCTACACCGGTGGTGCCAACAAAAGTTTCCAAACTGTCATGGATGTTGTTTCGATTCAGGTCAAGGCTCGTTCGCTCCCACCATGGTGTGTCATCGCCAACCCATGCTGGCGAGGTCTGTTCTGGAACGGTGGTGCTGAACCCGCTGGGCATCCATTGGAAGCCTTCAGCGTCGATGGATTCCCATCCGACCGGCTCTGATTTCACGAACAGAGACCCAGTGACGGGACCCATCAACAAAGCAAGCACTACAACAGCAAGCATTCGACGCATGGTTGTCCCCGAACAAGCCGAACAGGGGGGTTGGCATCAATCTAACGATGCCGCGTGAAGGTGGATGAAGGTGGTGGGAGCAGAGGGATTTGAACCCCCCCCAGCGGATTTCTTCTGAAACTGCGCATCAGATGGGCAGTCTGCAGGATTGCAACGGGTCGGCGCTCCAGTTGGTCATCAACTTTCAGCAAACCCACTCGTCGTCATTCCCGTGCAACTGGAGCCCGCGATACTACCAAGCTATACTATACTCCCGTGTGTAAACCTCAAAGATTCAGTTCTTTGCCTGTCGGCGGGCACGCTTTCGGCGTCGCAACTTCTTCTTGCGCCACTTCCAACGTTGATTGCCGGTTTTCTTCCAAGCACGTGAACCTCGCTTCATGGTGAACAGGCATCCCACTTGCCTTCCCTATATGAGAGCATCGGGCAAGCCATTCACCCTTCGCAGACCAGCGAACTGGGGCATTCACGCCTGATATCCGATGAATGAGTTCACCAGCATGCAGGGTAAATTATTTCCTTGAGGAGGACATTGTGAGGGACATGACTGAGCAAAAACCTGGTTTGCTCCGCAGGATCATTGATTGGGCCACCGACATTCTCGTCTTTTGGAGATAAGCCTGGCCCGTCAAAGGTGAAGGACATATGAACAACCCAAAGGAACAGAAAACCCTACGAAGCGTCGAAGCCGGAAGTGAAGAAGCACCAGAGTTATACCGTCAACAGCCGACGAACCTTCATGGACATTGCAGCCCTTCTCACCGAAAACGTCTCTCAAGGCGTGGTCATTGGCCTCATCATCGGCGTCGTGTTTCAATTGGCCTCCAAAACCATCCGAACCATGCTCGTGGTTCAATTCGTCCTCATCAAGTGGTTGGAAGCTCGGAGCATTCTTGTCGTTGATTGGAACCGACTCAGCGCAGGTTTGATTGGACAAAGGGAGTTCGCCATTCAAGAGGCGCAGTCGATGTTTGACAGCCTGATAGAGATGGGAGTTTTTGGCAGCAGCCTTGCCCTTGGCTTCCTCATCGGGCGCAAAATCACCAAGTGATGCACACACGATTGAGCGTTAAGCCAACCTTTCTTTGACTGGTTGCCGACCTCTAGTTTCGTCGGAGAAAGAATCATTGCTCACATCATCAAGGGATTCTCATGCCTGCGAGCCAAAAGGGTGTGCTTGCCTTGGCAATGGTCACCTTGATGGCCATGCAAGGCTGTCTCTCGGCGGTTGTCTCCGACACGGCGTCTCAAACAACTGAGGAAATGGACGCCATTCAACAACTTGACCCCGACGCTTACACGTGCTTTACGCACAACGGATGGGAACGGTGCTACATCACCTACATACCCGAAAACATCGATTCCTCGTCGAACGCACCGCTTATCGTGGAGCTCCATGGATGGGCCCTTTCCGCCTTTGAGACACGGGACCTCACGGGCATCACCATGTTGGCCGATGAGGTCGGTGCCATCGTGGTGCACGCAGAAGGCATCATCGTTGAGAACAGCACCGTTGACATGGGCGGAAACGAAGAGTCATGGAACGCTGGTTATTGCTGCGGCGACGCTGTGGCCTTCGAAATCGACGATGTGGATTATCTTCGAAAGGTGATTGCCAAGACGGTTGAAGCCTACCCCGTTGATGAAAACCGCATTTACATCACAGGATGGTCAAACGGTTGCATGATGGCCCAACGCATGGCACTTCAAGCCAGCGAACTCGTGGCCGCCATGGCGTGCACATCTGGCTACCTGAGCATCCACGATTCCGAGGGCTATATGCCGGTCCCGGTGATGGAGATCCATGGCTTCATCGATGAAAACCAACAGTACACGAACACCGTTAATTGGGGCATTGTTGACGAAAACCGGCGTAATCTCGAATCCATGCAGACGGGGGCGATTGAGAACATGTACGACTGGGCAGAATACAACGACTGCGAAGGTGCCGTACCCGACCGAAACGAGCCGGGACCCATTTACAGC
>VMHT01065559.1_pt1 | contig 29337 bp, 36 predicted proteins | sample 4693611 | NCBI WGS metagenome assembly VMHT01 (sample SAMN12280063, study PRJNA550983) | marine metagenome | isolation source: seawater sampled from same location over 5 years 0.02-0.2 micron viral filtrate | place: USA: collected off the coast of southern California halfway between the port... ... | reverse complement strand
AGGTGTGGATTAACCAAGTAATGCAAGCACTGGGAATGCAGGGTGCATTTAAGCAAGCGGAAACGGATGCCGAGGTTATTGAACAGTTGAATGCCTTTGCCCGTTTTTCTGGGGAAACAGAGGCTCTTACCGAAGGGGTTAGCAGGGACACCAAGGATGGCATAGGGGGTCCGATATCAGCACCCATAAGGGGTTCTAAGCTACAGATAAAGGATTTAACTCAGGCTCCTAGGGTGGACTTTGATCTAAAGCCCAGAAAGAATTCTAACGTAGATAGCAGTGATTCCTTTGATATGCTGGCACTACTGGACGATATTGTTACTAACAATTTAACTGTAACTTTTTGGGGTGCTGATCAGATGGGGATTGGCGATTATACTAGCCCAGTAAGCGGAAAGAAATACTTCTTGGATGCTGGTTTGGGTTTTGCTAAAAACAAAAAAGGCAAAGCCAAGGATTATGTGTGGTCAAGCACTCAGGCTGGGGCGGTTCAAGCCGCAAGTAAGTCCGATGTTGTTATGATTTTTTCTGGAGACCCAGAAACAATGCACTATTTCAACAAGGTTCCAGCTACAATATTCTACGATAATATTATATCAAAATACGGAAGTGTAGAAAAGTTTGCAAAAACTATCCTAGCTAAAAAAGATGCTCAGAGCTTAGATAGAGCAATGGCAAACAAATTTCTCAATCAGTATTCTGACCCCGATACAGTTATAAATAATTCGGATGGAACCGTCAAAAGAATCTTCATGGAAAGCATGAAGAAACGATTGAATTCAACGAATTCAAATTCCGTTAGAAAAATTTTAGAGGAACTCATGCCCAGCAACGCTGATCTTGTTGATGCACATTTAACGCACAATGAATTTGGTTTGCGTGATATATACGCGGCATTTAAACCCAACGGAAATTATACTGCTGAAAAAACAGCGGGAATACACAACACTTATGAGTATGGTATAGCTGGTGAATTTTTGGGAACTCCAGACATCAAAGTTAATTTAGAAGACGTAATGAACACGGACTTTCTAAATGAGCTAAAACGTCAATCATATGAGGAATATCTTTATGGAAAAAAAGGAACCGCAAAGAAGATAGGAGACGCGACCAAGAAAGGTGTAGTTACAATACCAGACATGGAAACAGCGGAATCCGTAGCTAAGGGATATGGTTTAAATACTTCTAAGCTGACTGGGGGAGCCACTGGTGCAATGACCTTTAAGGGAAAACAATTTAGAACACCCACCCCAGAGCAAGTAGCGGATGCCATAGAAAGAAATAAAAAGCCAGCTACCGCAGAACAAATGGCGAGGGGTGCTAAGAGAATCCGAAAGAACCAGAAGGTTCGTGGAACTCAAGCATTTAGAAAGTGGTTTGGGGATGGGGTGCTAAAGCATGAGGATGGCGAGGCAATGGTTCTTTATCATGGAAGCAAGCAGGACGACATAACTTCATTTAAATCAGCTAGGTCAGAGGGTCTTATTTTCTTTAGCACTAACCCAGAGTTTGCAGAAAACTGGGTCAGGGGAACTGGTGGAATACGAGACAGGAAAAGCCCAGCTGGAATCAAGCAAAGGGAAGAAAGAAGAGCCAGAGAACGCGAGGAGGATAAGGCGTGGGAGCGTTCCGTAGACTGGAATCGTGTCCAAAGAGAAGAAGACACTACAGCTGGAGGTGTAAGTCCATACTACGAAGAAATGTATGAGAAGCATCCCAGAAAATCTAGGATGAGCGATTCTGTTATTGATACAGCCATATACCCAGTGTATTTAAATTCTAAAAAAATATTTGATCCCAGAGTTGATTTCCAAATGGCGGAGGACTTTGTTTTAGAACAAGCCCAAAAAACTGGAATACAAAGCGAGGTGGACGCAACCAACGAATTAATACGTCAAGGTAGATACAGGGTTGGCAACTGGACTGTTTATGAAAACAAGCCCATGGTGGACTTCTTGAAGACCAAGGGCTATGACACAATGCTCTTGTCCGAGGAGGCATCTGCAAAGGGTTCAGACGCAGAACACGAAACGCTAGCTGTGTTTGCCCCCAACATGATAAAGTCCGCTACAGCTAACACTGGGGCGTATAGCTCAAGCGAATCAGATATACGATATCAGAAAAACACGGGTCGATTCGACCGCAGTGCAGAGCAGATAGCTACAGAGGAGGAAATGATCCGAGGATTGTCCGACGAGGGCATGGCTATACTCCAGCAATACGGAATGGTAGACAACTACAGGCAAGTTAGAACCATTCTAAATACAATTAAGGAAGAGTATCAAACGCTGGGACTGGACTCCAACTTCATTGACAACTACTTCCCTAGGCTCGTGCAGGACTTAGAGGGTCTAAAGAAGTCCTTTGGTATGCCCACTGGCATTGTTGATCAGGAGATACGCAGGTATGAAAACATGACTGGTCAAACGCTTTCGGGAACAGAACGCCAGATGATGTATGAAAAGCTAGCTAGGTCAAAGCTATATCGCGGAGGAGTAAACGATCCTAGCAATATTAAAGAACGACGCATCTCCCTTATTGGACTCGACCAGTTGGGTTACTACGCTTCACCAGAGCTAGCTCTTGATAGCTACCTTGAAAAAATGGTTAACGCCATAGAGACCAAGAAGTTAATTGGGGATGCGGCATCTGGAAAAACTCAGGGAGCAGAGGCGGTTTCTGGCAGGCTGGGCGAAGTAATGGATGGTCTAGCTAAACAGGGACGACTACGCCAAGACCAGATAGAGGTTATTCAGGGAGCAGTTGCCGCTAGATTCGGTCAACACGGTCGTCAGTATGGATTTGTAAAGGGTGTAAAGAACGCTGGCTACCTAGCTACCATGGGAAATCCAGGGTCTGCTCTTACTCAGCTAGGTGATTTCTACTTCACAATGGTTCAGAATGGATTAATTCCAACGATTGAGTCCGTAATGGGCAGAAAAGAATTTACCATTGAGGACTTGGGTCTAGCTAAGGACATGGTATCCATCGAAAACGAGCAGGGTGCAGGTATGTTTGCGAACAGCGTGCGGACAGTCTTCAGGTTAACTGGACTGACAGCCATGGATAGGCTAGCTAAGAATACAAATATCAATGCCGCATACAAGGTTCTTACGCGGGGAGCTAAGGCTGGTCAGAATACCAACAAGTATAAGAAGACGCTAGCTAGACTCAAAAGAACTCAGGGGGACGACGCTTACAAAACAATCGCAGACCTCAAGAATGGAGTAAAAAGCGACCTAGTCGTGGAGGCTTTATATAATGAGCTAGCTGACGTAGCTCCCATATCTCTGACAGAAATGCCAGAAAATTATGCCGCGAACCCAAATCTGCGTATCCTATACAGCTTAAAATCCTACACTATTAAACAGTTTAATTTCCTGCGGGAAAAAACTTACGTCGAGCTAACTGAGGGCATCGTCAATAAAGACCCCAAAAGAATAGCGGGTGCTTCCGTAAATATGGTGAGGATACTTGCCTTTTCGGCTCTAGCTAATGGTTCCGCAGATGTTCTCAAGGCAATCCTATTCAACCGAGAGATAGACGAGGAGGATTTCATGTGGAATACACTACTCAGAATGTTCGGTGTAACCAAGTATACCGCCGTTGTAGCTAGAAATCAGGGGGTAGGAGACGCTCTTATAAGTTTCGTAGCTCCCCCACAGTTTGGTATCGTCAATGACATAACCAAGGATATTGGGGATTTAAATACCATCTCCGAAATGCGTAGTGCTAAATACTTCCCACTAGTTGGAAAGATTTATTACTGGCAAGGGGGCAAGGGCGTAGAGGTCGAAGAAAAATTATCTAGGCTCAGGGATTAAGCTCAGATAAAGCAGTTGGAGTCCACGGGATCAATGTCCGCGTCCTTAATAAAGAGATGCGGAATCCTATTCAAGTCCGAAAACTTTATCATGGATATAACATCATCCGTGTGCTTTCGCTGGTATGCCTTATAGAGTGCGTCCCTCGCAGTGCTTACAAATGTTTTTGTGTCACAAAGCTCATTAGCTAGCTTTAGCAAATCCTTGGTTTTTACGAAATTAAATCCGTCCTGCATCTCAAATGCCACCCAGTCCTGCTTGCCGAACAACCACCCATCTCTTCCGCAGGTGTTTCTAAATTCGACCCACATATATTCGTCCTGTAGCTTACCACTTCTGGACATCTTTTTCCTAGCCTTAACATCCACTGTCCCAATAGAAGTGTGCCAGTCAATGTGATCGAACTGCTCTTCTCTAGTGGAGGACTTAGGGTTGCTATCTATTATAGATAGAACTCGCAAAAATCTTCCGTGTTCGGTCTTTTGACCCCTGTCCCAAGAGCCATCTTTTGTCCAATCTTTGCCCTTAGTCCAGTCCATAGTATTAAAAATAAAGCTCCCCACCCTCGTTAAAAGGTGGAGAGACTATTTGTTTTACTGGAATCAATAAGGGGGGAAAGCGACACGCACCCACCCGCCAGAAATTACTTAGCTGGCTTACCAATAAATTATTTATTCCTAGAACGATTTTTCTTCTTTGTTTGAATACGCAGGTTTTTACGAGAGGTATTACGAGGGTTGCGATCCTTGTGATCAACGTCCTTGCCACGGAGTTTTGACTTGCCAACGGCTTTAACCATCTTGCGTCTTGATTTTTTTCGTGCGTCATTACGTTTTCTTTGCTCTGGTTTGCTCTGGTAATTATCGTATTCTTTTCTGTAGTTTCTAGGCATAGATTAGAATTATAACACAAATTGTTTAAAATTCGTGGAGTTTGTCAAGTTTTTGGCTACTCCTTCTCAGAGTCATTAGTGAGGATGCGTTCCTGCAACCTAGCTATCTTGTTTTTCATCTTCTCAATATCGTGATTGAGACTTTCGTTTTGTTTTGTTAGGGCATCGCAAGCCTTGGTCATTGCGTTGAGTCCCCTTACTAGAACCTGTTCGGTGTCTGGTTTGAATAGCATTGCTGAGTCTTTTTGTGACATATTATTTTATTTATTGTTGGTTTGTGTGAATTATTGGAATCTTCCAATGTGGTTTAAGAATTTGAAATGACCCTTTAGGTCACGCTCTCCTTCGCGATTTTTAGCTACGTTGTAATCCATCCTTAGATACGACGATCCGTCGCTCCCCGTTTCTCTACAGGTATCGACATCTCCACCGTGAGGATACATAAGAAGCACGATGTCCGCATCATTCTCAATATCTCCAGAATCCTTTAGGTCGTATAGGACAAGTCCAGTCTCACGCATGGCTCCAGTCCTATTGATTTGAGCTAGAAGTATAACTGTTACGTCCAACTCCATAGCCATTTGCTTGATGCCGTGCGAGGCTTGAGATATACCTTCGTGCTTACTGAGCTTGGAGTCAAACGGAATAAGCTGAAGATAGTCAACAACGATAACCTTGATGTCGTGCTTGCGTTTCATCATGCGAGCCTTGGATCGGAGATCATCGATATTTCTGACATAGTGTTCCGTATATATAGGAGCCTTGCCGACCTTATCTATAGCCTCATCAACTGCCTTTATCTCATTGGGAGTTGCCACTTTATCAACATAGCGTCTAAGATTGACCGCGGAAGCAGTCTGGGTTATTCTCTTAGCTAGCTGGTTAGCTGGCATCTCAAAGCTAAAGATTAAGCTAGGGATGCTATCAACGATACTCGCACGGAGAACGAGATTCAGAGCTAGCTGGGATTTTCCGCAGGAAGTTGGAGCCGCGATTACGCAAACCTCGCCCCTGCCAATACCCCCCTCGTCTAGCTTCTCGTCCAAGTGACCGATGCCCGTGGGTATTTTGTTAGCTACATAAGTCCCATCTAGAATGCTATGAAGCCTCTCCTTGAGTTCCTTGGATGCAATCTCCAAGGTGTTAGACTCACCGCTATCAGCCATGATCTTGCGGAGTTCGGATTCCGTGCTGGAAGTTATGTCAGCTAAGTCCAGACCCTCCTTCAAGTTTTCTAGCTTGAGCTTATACATCCTATTCAATTGTCTAGCACGACTCTTGTCGCGAACAATTTTGGATGCAGTCAATCCAGTCATGGAAGTGCAGGGGCTTCTCATTATCTCAAAGATATGAGGAAGACCACCTACGTTCTCCAGTTCGTTTATCTTTCGGAGTTCTTCGGTTAGAGTAACTTCGTTGGGTTCTTGACCAGAATTAATAATGCGACCAATGCAGTCAAAAATTATAGAATTCTTGTAGTCATAAAAATCACCCTTGGTTATTGTCCTAGATATCTCGTCAAAGACATCCGCGTTGTCCTCAGTCAAGCAACTGGCTATCACAGAGGATTCTGCCTCTGGAGCATGGATATCTTCCATGACTAGCTAGCTAGGGATTCCCTATGAGCTTTTTTGATTTTAGATATAGTGCAAACGGAAAGTCCATAGTAGTCAGCTAATAGCTGTTCTGGGATCAATCCACTTGAATCAATAACTGTTTTGCGAATTTTATCCGTAACAGTTCCCTTGAATCTAGTCTGAGTTTTTATGTAGTCCTCCATACACATCTCTTGGATAAGACCATTGTCCTTACCCCATTGGATGTCTTTGCGAGCTTTAGCTACAAACTCCTCTGATATCTTTTTGTCTTCTGGCTCGCTGAATTCTCTGTCAAAAGCCTTGCGGTAGTTCTTTTTATATTTGTCGATGTAATCCATTTTTATTATTTGGGTTGAATTAAAGGTCGTTAAGTTCTTCTGGAAGCAGGTGACTGTCAATCATTCTTTTTGTTTTTTGCCAACAGGCTATGTTCCACATGACTGCACCGAAATGATCTTCGTCCGTGCGTCCCTCCATCAATGCCCAGAGGTGGCGATTCGCGGCATCGCAGTATCTAGATAGCGGAATTCCTTTCTTCCAGTTATCTCTGCCATACTTTGTTGCACCATCCTCAAAGCGTTTAGCTAGGGAAGTTAAAGCACATGTGGGAATCAGCGAGGGAAATCCTTTGCCCTGCATTGCATCTCTTACTGCACCAGTAGAGAAGTTAGTCATCGATCCGCTGGAGGGAAGTATCGATTCTTTATTTTTCATTTTTATTCTTTCTATTTTAATTTTAATTGTAGTTAAAAAAATGGGAGCTAGGAGGGGATATGAAAACCTCCTAACTCCCACTGGGGCTTAGTAGCTAGCTAGTGCTAGAAAGGTGCTTCGGTAGCGACAGCTTCCTTCGCCACCTTTTCCTTAACGGATAGGGAATAGAAAGGCACGCCCTTCTTGGATTCCTTTTTCCAAGCATTAATGTAAAAGTCTTTGCCCTCTACATTGATTGTCCCACCTAAGTCTGGGTGAGTTTCAGTTTGTTTGCGATCGTTTTTAAACATCGCACCCTTATTGGTATTATCGTATTCTTGCATACTTTATATATCTCCTATATTAGTTCGGATTTAGTTTTAGCTACCGCCTTCGTGGAAGTAGCTGGAGAGTCTTTGCCGTGCTTATTGGTGAAGTCCGCATCCTTGGTATCATCGATAGCCAGCAGGGAGTTCAAGGCATACTTTTTTGAATACGAGCTAGCTGATCCAGTAATCTGGGCTTCGTCCATACCTTTTTTAGTAAGAGCCTCACGAGCAAAAGCGGTAGCACTAGCGAATGGAGTATTTTCAAACGCCAGAATAACTGTCGTCTTAACATATACTCGACCAGAGAGTTCTACCATTTCGTCGTTGGACACCAATGCACAGTTGTGCTTTTTAAGCAGGGGCTTTACAGCCTCTAAAATATCTTCAGCACTACGATAATTGTAGTTGCCGAAGTTATTGCGTTGCCCCTTGGGGGCTTTGAGTTCGGTTTGTATTTCCGATAGTATGTTTTTATTTTCCATAGTTTGTAATAAGTTTACGGTATAAGACTGTGCGTTGTTTTGAGTTAGTGCAAGCTTTTATTTCACTTTTTTTTGCTCCTAGCTTCTTTAATGCAAACACTTGATCATGAACGACTAAGCGACTAAATCGTCCAGATAATTGTTTGAGACCCACTGGATGAAGAACATTTGTGCATTCTTTTTCCAAGTAATTAGCCATGTTTCTGAGTATAGTTGGTAGACTCTCGGAGGAGCTTGTCCCAAATCTTCGGAAGCTATTTTCTACACGCCCCAAGAATGTGTTGCCCTCCATGGATACCACGCCTCTGACCATGCCAGTTTTGTGATCGTGATCCACGCAGGGATTAAAGCATCCAGTTTTCATTATCGGACACTCTTTCGGCAGGTTCTTTTTTCGGTATTGAGCTAACTGGGAATATTTTAGATACGTCATGTTCTTCGGTGTTTAATACGTGAATCCTCATTCCACGCTTGGTTGTTAATGTATTTTGATTTCTCTTTTTACTTTTACCAAATGCGAATTTGAACGCAGTGTTTTCATCCTTAGCTATTTTCCAACAACAGTATGTTGTATTTGAATCGTCGTCCAGATGTTTGTATGTGAATAGATACGCCTTCATACAGCTAGGGGTTCATGAAGTCCATCCAGTAGAGTTCAGCAGTTAGCTTGAATCTTTCGATACCCTTCTGCATTTGCTTCCAAGTCCACTCCTTGTGAAAATGCTTCTGGGTTCCAACATCAATGCAAACGCTAACAATGGTAGGTAGATACTCTAAGTCCCACATCCTAGCTAGCATCCAACTTTCAATAGCTAGCTGGGTGCAGTCCTTCTTCTCATAGAATTTACCGCCCTTACCCTTGCAGTCCCTGCACTTGTAATCAGCCATGTAATATTTTCCGTCTGGTAACCTGCCAATGAAGTCCACGGAACCAGCTACTTTTATCTCATCGTCCCAAGCTATAAGCTCGCTAGCTACGGGTTCAATATCCTTATCCTTTATGTGCTTCAAGAAGGGTTCAGCCCAAGCATCCCACTCGGAATCCATCTTAGCTGGTGATCTTGTAGCTATAATAGAATTCGTATGATCCTCAAGTCTAGCATGAACAGTGGTTCCAAACTCCGAGGAAGTTATTTCTTTTCCGTCCACTGGAGACACACGCATTCCATACTTGAGTCTTTCGATGTCCCGTTGGCTAGCATTGGGAAACTCTCTGGCTAATCGGATGTATTGTTCTGGTGACCAAATTCCGTCAAGGAATGGTTCTTTAACGATACCCATAACTGTAGTGACAGATGGATATGCACCTATCTTTCTGGCTTGGGGTGGTGTGCTGGCTTCCGTAAGGAAGGGTTCGGTTTCATCGCAGTTATAAAAATGACTCATAATTAATAGGGTTTAATTTCTTGTATAATATTATTATCTAATGGTATTGGTGTTTCAATTTTGTTATCGGTCTTTTCAATTTTGTTATAGCTCTTTGCAGATTTGCAAATGGCTTTTGACCAGTAACTACTTTTGCTAACTTCAATATTTAGCTTATTGGAAAGGGTATACCAACGAGTTTTGTCATACGCCCTGCGGTTAAATGAGTCACTAATAAGTGCCTCGTGCTTCTCTAGATTCTTCAGTGATCTCCATATCTGCATATCCGAAAGGAAGGGGAATACTGAACGCCAACCCTCTCTTGAGTTGAACGTCCAGTGCTTCCCTCCGTGCAAGTTTCTCCCATCCTTCTTATTGATAAGGACATAGAAGATTACCTTATGCAGAATGATAGCTTCCTTCAATCCATACTTGGAAGCATGACTCTCGTTAAACATCAGCATTGGGATATAACTTTTGCGTTTTTGCGTCTTGAGCGTAGTAGTCTTCTTGCTGGTAGTGCATATCCATTATAAACCAGATGCCCTCCATTAGAGAGTTGCGATCATCGTAGGGATAGTCGCAGAACTTAGTAGCATTCTCGTAGTTATGGAACTCAATGCGAGCATCGCCCTCTGAAGGATGACCAATCATCTCCCACTGGATGCAGTGATCTCTGATGAAATCCAAAACTTGCTCTGTGCTATAGGGTTCCTCATCAATTAACTCAACCTCCCCAGCTATATCGGAGTTGATGACCTCGGAGTCCTCCACCCCATTGTGGTAACCCTCTGAGGCTCTGTCCATTGCTTCGTCTTCATTCTCGGCTTGCACTGTCACCCACTCTCCGTAGAGGGTTGATAGTAATACTCTATATGTTTTTAGCTTTCGCATTTTGTCTCCTTTTGTTATGTTTTATTAGATAGCTTCGTGCTGATCTATGAGCGTAGGTTTGCAGTTATGCAACAGGGTGTCAAGCACCTAATTTAAAAACTTCAATATATATAGGAGCGAGGGTTGTCCATAGTCGTTTTTACCCTGCGTATGCACAAAGATTTGGGGGATCATGGGGGCTAGGAGTCGTTTTGATTTAGAATTGATGGGGTAGCTAGGATAGAGGGTTGTCCATAGTAAATTCCCGCCCTGAAATTTTTTGTGTGCGGGCATAAAAAAAGCCCACACCCCGAAGAGTGTGAGCTTGGCTAGCTAGCTAGCTAGTATTGTTCGCGTCTCAAGCATTCCCGCTCAAACGCTTCCATGTCATCCCCATCTGGCAGATGGTCGAATGAATTGTGTGCATCCCTGCAACCTACGTCCGCTTGGGGATAGTGCTTCTCAGCTTCCTCCAGCTTTTCGTAGCTATTGATGTGACGCTTACGTGTCTGACCAGCTAGCACGGATGACCTTGGGTATACATCAAACTCGTATACGCTCCAGCCACCATACTGGCATCTCTCTATTGTTATCTCTTTATTAGCCATGATTTATCTTTCTATTTGTAGAAGATGTGCCGACCAATGATGGCGGTCACCTTCATGTGTTTATTCCAGTAGGGATCGACATGATCCGCATGGTAGTGATCTGCTCCGTTAGTGTAGTTGGTTTTCGGATACAGGGTTATAACAAAAGCCTCACCCCATCTAGGGTGAGACTTGGCTTTAGCTATCTGGCTAGCTACGTCTTTGTCGCTCCAGCAAGCAAACTGGGATGCCTGCAGGCAGACCTCACTCAGTGCTAGCTGGCGGTTAGCTGATCGATTGGCGATCACTTCGTATACCGCTTGCATCGCACCCTCAGAGTATTCGCCACCAGCTTCCAGTATGATGGTAGCTGTGACGATCTCCGATGGTGTTTGTGCTTCGCTGATGATTACTGCCGCGAGCAGTATGACTACGTATAGGATGACTTCTAGGTTTCTGATCATCGTATTAGTCCTTGAGGATTTCACGCATTAACCTTCTAGCTAGATCAGTAGCGTTGGTCGCGATGACACTTCTGGCGAAGTGCTGATCCATCCTTTTGCGACCACCACCTACCGCCCAGTCATTGGGTTCGATGTATGATGCGATCATGTTGAGACCCAAGTTGCGATAAAACTGGGTATCGATGTCATCATCCGTTAGATACGCATCAGTGAATATGATCGATGTCGTGCTTTTCTTGATCATCGGTAGGAACCGTTTGATGCATTGCATAACACCCTCGCCACATCCTTGGCAGTCTAGGTTGTTGATCCACTCATCTGTATCAGTTTTATCGATACGTTTGGATACCGCACTCCGTGTGCAATCGACTTGAGTCAATAGGATGTCCAGATCGATTAGGTTTTTCCTAGCTAGCTGTCTGAAAGCTAACACGAATTCCCTACCGCCATGAACATTCCATGTGTTTTCCATCGACCCACTGGTATCCACAATGAGCGTTACTCTACGCTTACCTCTCGTGCGACCGCGTTTTAGAAACGATCTCTCGCTTCCCTGTATGATATGATCCACTGAGATTTTACTACCCATGGTGGATAGCTTATTCTTGGTGGACTTAGCTTTGGTAACGATGGAATTCATCGCCCTAGCTATCCTTGATATCTGGTGATCGTTGATTGGCTTTGTCTTTTGATCCCACCAGCTACTCTGCCTATCTTGGTTTGGGTTAGTGTCATCGACTTCGACTTGGGAAGTCTCATCGACTTCCTCACCCTCTGGTGAATTGGGATCAAGCTCACCATTGATGGTATCATCGCCCATGGATGGCGGAACCTCTTTGCCGAATAACTCTATCCACTCAAGACAGATTGGCATTAGGTTCATCGAACAAGTGGTAGCTATTATCCTGCGATAAAAAGCCAGCACGATGAGACGAGTCTTACGTCTCTTACCAGCGTAGATCATATACTCTGATCCCGTCCAATCTGGCACATATGCACTAGCTGACTTTTTAATACCAGCTTCATTGATCTTGATTGCCCATAGTAGTGAGCTAGCTAGGTTATAGCTGGTATCCACATCTTGGTATTTAACCCAGCGGAACGCACCATCGCCATCCTTACGGATAGCACTGTTGTATTCGATGCGACAGTCTTCAAACAGATTATACAATCTGAATGGGATGCCATGATCCTTACACCAAGTGCCGACCACATTAGTGCGATCAGTCTGGATGCCATGCTCAGTCTCATGTCGGATGATCTGCTGGATAAACTCCTTCATCTTTTTCGGAGATGACTTTGTATCAGCATTACAGATACGATCCAATGATGTTCCGCATTTTATCTCATGTCGATTGAGACGATTGTTATAACACCAGTTTGCAGTGTTAACACTGGCATCGACATCAAACTTATATCGTCTGCCAGTAGCTATCTTCATTCGTGTTAGAACGCCACCCTTCTGGGTAGCGGTTACGTTACGCTTACAAAAGCGATACGCTTTAGTTATGGTATCTAGCATATTCATATCTATGTGTATTTGATTTGTTGATACGTTAGCTAAGAATCTTAGCTAGTTCCCTAACACCAGACTCACTGTCTTCGGTAACATCACCAGTGTCTGAGTTCCACATCTTCAAGGCATCCATGCCTTCGTCTCTGATCCACTTGAGAACACTTTCGTCAGTGGCATCCGTTGCCTTCATGCATCCCCGTCTAAGTGTGCGAATGCAAAGTGGCACGAGTAGCTGACCATTGGCTCGCATCTTGCGAGACTCGCCCATGGCTTTAGCGAATAGCTTCGCTAAGTTTTCTGGATTAGCTATGCCAAACTTCTTAGCTACTGATTCACCGATGTGTTCAATCATCTTTGTTTCGTATTGAACGTGTTTTATTAAGAAGCGAGACATCAGTGCTTCTGGTGGTTCGACCTCGCAGAGATTGGTCGCACATATGATGTGCAACTTGTCTGCCTTGCATTGCAGTAACTCTAGGTTACTGCCATCGCTGTGCTTGGTGTATAGCTGGTATACATCATCGCCATCTTCGTCTGGTTGCGGAGCCAGAAACTGTAGAAGATTTTCAGCGGTCTCTGGATGCATTCGGAATGCTTCGTCGAAAAAGAATAACGTATTGTTACCCTCACTCGCTGATCGCACTGCCTGTGCTAACTTTCCGTCTACTACTTTCCATCCACCAGACTTGCCGTCTGGCTGGAAGCCACCTTGCAGAGATGCAAACTCATCCTCCGATCCATTGCATCCATGCTGGACGAATGTCTCGTATTGCTTGCCAAGGATTTCAGCACTGTAGCTTTTACCATAGGATGGTGGAGCAGAGATGCATACTGGCACTGAGCAAGTTTCGCCAGCAGTGTAGTATGGTTGCAGAATCTCCAGCATTGGATTGTTACCGCTGGCTACTGCCGTAGCTATTGGCAATCTTGACGATGTGGTTGTCTTCATGATGTCAGCGATCTCTTTCAGTGTGCTAGCTAGCGGAGCCAACTCTTTAACATCATCCTTCAGTTGATCGATGGTGGGTAGGATTTCGGCATCCACTACGGATCGCACGATCTGCTCTACTTTATCTGTATCAAGATTGTCACTACTACTACCGAACATATCCTGTAGTATCTTGATTCTATCCGCATCCGATACGCCAGTGCTAGCTACTGGTGTAGCTACTGGAGCTGATGCCGATGTCTTTGTGTATTCTGTATTGTAGATCATCTCTGGATCACCACCCAATTCGATCACCCACTTCTCTAGCTGTGGCTTGCCTGCACAAGCTATGTCTGTCGCGTTTGCACTCAGCGTTGATCTGTTAGGATTCTTGCGGAGCCATGTCTTTAGTTTGTCGTTATTATTCATATCTATTTTTGTATTTGTATTATTGATACTGATGGTCTCATCAGTGACGGAGATACCGCCAGACTCTCCGTAGAGAGTTTCGACCTGTTATGGATGATCTAGCTTTGCTTCCCATGGCATCTCACAGCATAAGTCTCTGGACTCAAACTCTTCGTCTGCTTTCTGCATGGCATCGCGTTCATCAGTGGCATCCACTATCAATGTAACGGTAGCAGTGACCTCATATGATTGAGTGACTGGTGGTGTATACTCCGCTACTAAGAAGTCACCATGCTTACGCCATCTACGAACAATCGCATTCGGTGAGCCATCATAGAAAGTAACTAACCTATGTAGCACTACGACATTTGCTTTAACTACCTTAGCTAAGTCTTCCTTATCCACATCTTTATTATTCCTAAGCCACATACGAAGTATCTCAGCTTCTGTGGCTTTGTATTTATAATTGAGATCTATTGTTGGTTCGCATTTATTTTTCATATCTATTTTTGTATTTGGTTTATTGATACTGATCTCGTCAGTGACGGAGATACCGTCAGACACCCATGAGGGTGTTTCGATCTAGAAGTGATGCACTGGTCTGCGGTCGCGAAGAGATTGAACTCTTCTTACCGCATCATCGTATTCAGTGCAGTTTTCATCTTGCTCGTGCCACTGCATTACTTTGACCAGCTGGCACTGCTCGACTTCTCTTGGTCGTGCTAAGTATCTAGCCATGAATCTTTCTGCATCCAGTAGATTCTTGAAGTAAGTAGTCTCACATGGAGCTTCGACGAAGATGCTTTCACGGGTGATGACTGCGTAGGTGTTGTTGTCGCTTTTGTTTTTCATATCTATTTTTGTATTTGGTTTATTGATACGAGGTGTTCTGACCTCATCAGCAGTGCAGATAGCACTGGACGCTTTCGCGTTTCGGTCTCGTCTCGTTGCCGATCCAACTGGCAACTTATAACCTAGCTCAGTGATCGATGTCACTGGCTCTGAGTCTGCTGGCACATACATCAAGGGATGATCAAAGTGGAGCGGTAACTGCATGGAGTCATTGTGCTTGGCTCACCCAGCTGGCTGGCAACTAATCCCCATCTCTCCATGTCGAGATATCGGATAATGTTACTCAGCGGTAACGCTGGCTGGCGAAGTAGCTAGCTTTAGCTAACTCTGTCTGGCTCATTACTGGGCGAGACTGGAAAAGAACGAGCCACCATTTTAAAGCAGATACCAGCATGGCACAAGCATATTCGCATCCTTTCTCACCATGACCCTGTTATCCTAGTGTTGTCCATAGTATTGATAGTCAACGACTTATGAAACGAGCTAGAAGGGTAGCTAGAAGATTAGCTAGAAACTTAGCCCAAAGTGATACCACTAATACGGGTGTTTGTAGTGGGATTCTTGATACATTTCCATAAGGAGAAACATTTTACTACCTCATATGTAACACAAGTAACTGATAACCAATGACTTAGCTAGATTAGCTAGGTTAGCTAGGCTCAGATGTGTCCATAGTAGCTGTATACCAACGACTTACGTCAGTTTGTAGTGGAAATCTGGATACATGGGGAGGAGGGGGTCTGCAAAAAGTTGCGACAGAATTTCTATATATATATAAACAACCCCATAAAAAAATTGACATTCCGATTGGGTTTAGCTTGACAACCCAAAGCCCAGAGGTCATAAGCACAGTTCATGAATGACATTGAAATCAAATTCTCGGGTGCTATAATCATTATCACCCTTATAATTATATATATAATGTATGTATAATGGTATAGGTGTTGCAAAATTGCAATGGGTTATTGCAGAATTGCAATGGGTTATTGCAAAAATGAAATAGGGTATGGAAGAGCCAGTTGCAGAATTGAAACAGGGTGACGAGAAGGACGAGTTGATGCAAAGCATCTCTAATGCTATTGTGACTATCCAGCGTGAGAAAGAAGCATCCAAGATCAAGAGCCTATCTAGGCACAATCCAGAGAAGGTAGCTAAGATACTTTATCTACACGCACTGGGCTGTTCGCAGACGAACATGATCCGCAGGCACAGCATACCTAGGACTACTGTCGTAGCTGTATTATCGGACTACTCGGATCACACAAACTCCTTCCGCGAGCTAGGAGGGCAATTAGCCGCTAGGAGCTATCTTAACCTAGAATCCCTAGAAGAAGATATGATTGATGCCCTCAGAGTAAAGCTGGAAGGTGGCTATGAACCAGAGTTCAGAGACCTAAAAGAGATATCAATAGCCAAGGCAAACTCCCAGAGACAAGCTATGACCGCTAGGGGCGAGGCTTCTCAGGTGGTTGATGTAAAGAATATATACACAGCGGAGGACTACCAAGATACCCTAAATGCCGCTAGAAAGCGTATAGAGCAAATAAAGGAGGGAGCTATAGAAGCCCAAGTAGTAGAAGAGGAGGATTCCCTTGGATCAGGAGATTCTTGATAAGCTAAAGGAGATACTTGGGGAATACTACCCCAACTATCTAATAGTTGTTCTGGACGAGGCGGGCGAAGTGCAATCCGAATACACGACGGTATCCGTAGCTAGGATGTTGCTCAGGGAGGCATCCTTGGATTTTAGGGACGACAATGTAGAAGTAATTTGGGACGAAGAATAATGGAACTAACATTCACCCCGCACCCCCTAATAGAAGCCCCCACAGACGAGGAGATAGTCCTTCTGGGGGAGAGTGACCCCAAAGCCCTGCAAGAGCTTCATAGGGTGCGTGAGGGGCTTATACGGGCATCTCAGGAGGACCCCTTGCGTCAGGGGTTTGACCTAGAGGGCTGGGGGAGGATAAGGAGGGGTCTAAATGAATACAACGAAGTCCTAGCCCTAGGAGGAAATAGATCGGGGAAAACCACGGGGTGTGCAAAGCTAGTAATGGAAGCCGTTACCAACAATCCCGACGGACACATCGTTTGCTTCAGCCAGAATGCAGACACCTCCGTTAAGGTTCAGCAAGCCGCAATTTGGGAAATGATGCCCAAGGAGTTCAAAAAGAAAACCAAGAGCATAGAGGGATATATAAACTTCTCTATGCAGAATGGATTCACGGGGAGTAGCTTTATCTTTCCAGACACCAGAACAAGAGTGGACTTCAAGACATACACCCAGTTCTCCAACAATCAGACTATCTTGGAGGGCTTTGAGTTCGGCTTCAAGAACAACCCAGAGCTAAACATAGGTAGCTGGCTAGATGAGTATCTGGGGGATGCGGCACTCGTAAACACACTACGCTTTCGCCTAGCTACTAGGAATTCAAAGATGCTACTGGGGTTTACACCCATTGACGGCTTTACACCCTTTGTAGCTGAATACCAAAAGAACGCAAGAACCATATCTACCAAATCCGCAGAACTCCTTCGGGGAGAGCAAGTCCCCGTCGTTCAATATGCCCCATCTAGGGATGCCGCTGTTGTCTACTTGCACTCCGACGAAAACCCCTTTGGGGGATACGAGCGTATCAAGAAGGACCTAATTGGTCGCCCAGACGAGGAAATCATGGTTCGTGCCTACGGAATCCCCGTCAAGAGTATTACTTCTTTGCTACCCCTATTTTCCACTGAGGTGCAAGTGCTGGGCGAGGAGGAAAACGCTGTGGGGATGACGTTCCCAGACGTATCGACCGATGAATACACTCACTACCAAGTAGTTGATCCCGCGGGCAATAGGAACTTCTGTGCCTTGTGGGCGGCAGTAAACGAACTTGGAGAGATATATATAACCAAGGAGTTCCCAGAGAGGTCGCAATACGGAGAGTGGGCATTGTTCGGGGAGAAGTGGAAGTATGGTCCAGCTTCCAAAAAGATAGGATACGACGTTCAGGGATACTGCGAACTCTTTGCGGATATTGAGGACGAGTTAGGGATAGAGGTATTTGAACGCATAGGGGACTCCAGATACTTCGCTAGGGAGAATGAGAACAACTTGGACTTATTTGCTTCCTTTGAGGAGTTCGACTTCCACTTTGTTCCCTCGGACGGAAGACAGGAGCAGATAGGTATACAGGCACTGGACGAATGGTTTAGCTATAACCCCAATAACGAACTGGATGCCGCAAACAAGCCCCGATGCTTTATACACGATTCTTGCGAGAATCTAATAGACAGTCTTATTAACTACAACGCACAAGGAAAGTCCGATGAAGCCCTCAAGGATTTCTTTGACTTAATACGCTATTTAAGAATGGCAAATGCTGGAGATGGTCCAATTCACTACACGGATTATGACTTCCAACAAGTAAAATCAACAGGAGGATACTAATGAAACAAAAAGAACTAGCAGAAAAATACGGGGTAACTGCACCCAAAATAGGTAAAATACGCAAAGAGGTGTGCAATGATGAAGATTACTGCACAAAAACCAGAGAACTAACGGATTCTGGTGTAGCAAAAATTGAAGAGTATTTTAATAAGCAAGATGATGCAATCATCGAACCCCAGTTTGTTAGGGTTCAGGCGTTGAACCCCACCCCGAACCCCTTGTTCTGGTTTTGCAAACTACTTGAAAAACCCGTAAGAAAAGTTAGGGTGTCTATTCCCCATACGCACAATGGAATAATGAGACGAAATCTAATTTTTAAGGCACAGGTTATTAACAAGAACGACGAAAACTTTTACCGCCATGAGATTATCTACAATAGAGAGTTCCAGCGAGAGCAAAGACTTAAAGAGATTCGCTAGTCGTCACTCATCAGCATTTATTGACTGGGAAATAATGTATCGTGTATATAATGATATATACGAAGAAATTCCCTTGCATGATTTTTTGGACATAATATCCAAGGACTACCAATGGTATACAACATTTTTAAATAATATCAAAATTCGCCTACAAAAATAAATTGCACCTGCTATAATTAACGATTTATGGAAGACAAAGAGCTAGAAGCCTACTACGTCACATCAAAGCCCGATATTAACGAATTAAAGCGTGATTATGAATCCGATGTAACGGATTTAAGTGCTTATGTTTCTCAGTGCCAAGATAGTTACAACAATAGAAACGCAGAGTGGTTGGGTAAAAACAACCAACTGGTTAAGAGCGGAGAAGACGCGTTTCCTTGGGACGGTGCGTGTGACACAGAGGTAAGATTAATAGAGCAGTGCATATCCACATACGTGGGGCTAATGATGAACGCACTGAGCAAGAGTAACATTCGTGCTTATCCCACGGAGTCCTCTGACATCAAGCAAGCTGGGGTTATTTCCTCGTTTTTAAAGTATATGCAAAAGTCCTATATAAGAGACTTTCGTTCTGAGTGCGAAACCGCGGCTAACAATTTGCTTGAGAAGGGTATTGCAATTACCTACGTGGACTGGGAGATGAAGTCCAGAACTCACGATGAAGAATTTAATTTAGAACTAATTCAAGAAGTAGCTCCAGAGCTATATGAGTTGCTGGCTGACGAAAACCGAGATGATGAAACAATCGCCATGATGACGGATATGTTCGATTATGTGGATGCCCGTAAAGCAAAGTCCGCGTTAAAAGAACTAAGGGATTTTGGAGTAGCAAAAATACCAGTAGCTAAGAAAGATGTCTCAAGACCCTTCGTGGAATCAAAGTTCTCTGATATTGATATTGTTATTCCTAGCTATGTTACGGATATTCAACGCTCACCCAGAGTGCATATGCGAGCATTCCTTACACCCCAAGAAATTGAAAATTGTGTGGAAACCAAGGGGTGGGACAAGTCAATAGCAGAGGAGTTAATTGAAAACCATAGGGGTTTTGATTACTCTGGAATGAATCAGACCACATATAGTTCAATGAAATCCTCTCAGAGCAGAGGGGGTTCAAATTATGGGATGTCTGGAATGAATGACTCCAAGGACTTAATTGAAGTTGTTTACACATACCGCAGACTCATTGACACCAAGAGCAACTCCGAGGGAATTTATTTAACAGTATGGAACCCAAGGCTAACGACGGGTCATTTAAGCAATGAGCTTATGTCTGGGTATGACGAATACCCCTTTGTTCTTACCCGTTTAAGTAATGGTGGCAAACGAGTATACGATGTAAATACATTTAGCGATCTTCTCAGGGGTCCGCAAAAACAAATGAAGACACTCAGGGATGGTTGGAGTGATCAAATGGCTTTGGCTGTTGCACCACCCCTGCTACACCCAGTGGGTCGCCCACCAGCACAAATGGGTGCGGGTGCTTGGATTGGTGTTCGTGCAAACGAAAAGTTTGAATACATGAATGTTCCCAATACATCTTCCGCGGCTAGCCAGCTAGAAAAGTATGTTCAACAGGAAGCCATGGATTTGGTAGGACTAAATGAGCAAAGTCAGCTAAGTCAGCAACGTCAGCAGTTCTTTATCGACAAGTTCCTTACGCACTGCTCAAGCATCTTAAAATTAGCTTACAAATCGTTCTTAGTTTTTGGACCCGACGAAAAGTTCTTTCGAGTAACTGGCTATCCAAACGAACTCGTTATTTACAAGTCCCCAGAGGACGAGGTTATAGATGTTTGCATATCCTTTGATGTCCAAAACCAAGACCCAGAGATGATGAAAGCCAAGATACAGTCCATACTTGAGCTGGCTAGAAACTCTCCGAACAATACCTTTAATCTACAAGCCGCGGAGCAATTGGCGGCTAATGCAATTGATCCAAGTATCGCTGATGTTATTATTCAGCCCGAAGGTCAAGGACAAGAGGAAATGGTTAAGGATGTAACTGATGACCTTACTAAGATATATGCTGGCATTCCAGTGGGTGCTAGACCCAATGGTGGTCAAATAGCTATGCAGGTTGTTCAAGAATATACCAGCCAAGAAGGTATCCAAGCTAGACTTCAAGGCGATCCAGCTTTCCTAGCTAACTTACAGAATTACTCCGCACAATACCAACAGCAAGTTGTTCAGCAACAGAATGCTGAAATTGGAAGACTTGGAACTGCTCCCGCAAAGATGGGTTCAGTTGATACTCAAAACATAGGAGAATCCTAATGTCATTAAAGAAAACCGATAGCCTGTCAGAAGCAGTAAACTTCTTATCACAATATGAGCAATATGAATACGTTTTACAATTTATTAAAGAATGCAGGGAAACGAAGTTTCATCTACTTGAAAAAAGTCTGGATGCAACTGAAAGAGCTGACGCAAAAATTATTGGAGGAATGATCGAAGACGATTACCTCATTAAAGTCCTAACACCCCCAAAAGATGGCTAGTCCTAAATCAAGTATGCGTTGCGGAGAAACCCGCAGAAGCACGCGAGCTGGAAAAAAAATCATGAAGCTCTATTGCTCTGGGGGCAAAAAGAAGCTGGTTCATGCTGGGGCATCTGGGTATGGTCATAACTATTCTCCAGCCGCTCGTAAAAGTTTTAAGGCTAGGCACAAATGCTCAACCGCTAAATCAGGAACAGCTAAACACTTGGCTTGCACAAAACTCTGGGCAGGCAAGGGAGGAAGCAAAAAATCATCACCAAAATCAAGAAAAGGAAAATACTAATGGCAATAGGAAAAGCAGTATCATACGCGGCAAATCAATTAGCAAAAAAAGGAATACGACTTATTTCTGGAGGAGCTGGTCAAAAAACAACTCAGGGAATGCTTGGGGGTGCTGGCAAGGCATCCAAGGCTGGCGTAGAATCCATGGGTTCCATGAAAACCATGCCCAGCCCCCTCGGTCGGATTCCAAAAACTCCACCAGCCAAGGGTGAAGTAGAAACCATGAAAAAAATCTACAAGAAAAAATAGATAGTGATATAATATTTATTTCAAAACTTTAAAATTATGATATTAGGTAAATTAGCATCCATGGGGATTAATGTGGCAAAGAGAGCCGCTAAACCCGCATTTAACAAAGCTGTAAGCAAGTTCCAACAAGTGGACTCCGCGTTGGTTCGCAAGGTTAACAATAAGATTATGCCCAAGCCAACTCTTACTCGCGATATGAGCGTGTCGGCAAAGGCAAAAGCTGTTGATGCCGCGGCTAATTCCAGAAGGGACGTAGCTAAAGCCATTGTCCGTTCAAGCTATGTAGCGGCTCCAGCGTATGTTGCTTTTGAGGCAACTGGGGGAGCCAGAAACGTAAAACCCAGAAAGCCTGCTCCAACTGCACCAAAACCCTATGATCGCAAAATAGGACCCGCACCCACTGCACCTAAAGCACCCAAAGCACCCAAAGCACCTACCAAACCTACCGCAACGAAAAAGACAACCAAGAATCCAGTCAAAAAAGCAGGTAGACCTATGGCAAGTGTTCCAACTGTAAGAAATCGCAGAACACCCACTACGGGTCCAAAGACTAAAGTCGAAGTTGGATCATCTATAATTCGTGATCGAAAGGGAGCAATTAAAAAGGTTAACGCACCCACTGGTAAAAAACCAACTAGCAAATATGCTCGCATGAATACTGCTCAGATAAATAGACTTGGTGGAGTAGAAAGACGTAAATACAAGAAGTGGAAGGCTTCTCAATCTAAATAACAATTAACACTATAATATTATGGCAGTAGCAGGAAAGGGAATACTCGCGGCTGGAAGTGCATTATCGCGAAAAGCGTCATCCGCACTTGTAAAAAAGGCGGCTAAACGCAAGGCTGAACGCGTCGCAAAAGAAAAAGCCAAGAAAAACGCGGAACGTGCGGCAAAACGTGCGGCTACAAGAGCCAAGGAAATCAAGGCGGTTCAGGATAAAGCAGGTCGTGCAAAGAAGGCTAGGTCAGCTACTACTCCCAGCAAACCCAAGACTAAAGGCAAAACAAAGAAACTGACCCCACGCGAAGAGCGAGGCTTGGGATCAAGTCGGGCTATATCTTTAGCTAGGAAAATTGGTAAAACAAATACGATTACCCGTAAAATTTCAAGGTATCCTAAAAAAATAGCTAAAAATAAATTTGTTCAGATGTCCGCTATTAGTGGAGTTTCTGCATATGGAGGAGCAAAAGCCGCTGGGGGTTCATCCAACAATACAGTTTCCAATAAAAGCTCATACACGCAAGCTGATTACGACGAAGCCCGTAGACGTATATACGGACGTTAAAATTAGTTTGCTATAATACACTTTCGCCTCACTGCTTGGCGTAAAACTGCAGAACAGTATTATGGATGAAACCGCAACTGAGGGTAACGATGTAGCCCTCCAAGAAGAAGATGCATCGACAGTCGAACAAGCCAAACCGCAAACGCTGGAAGATATTCGGAAAGCACGAGTGGAAAAGCTAACTCCAACACTGGAAACAGTAGAAGAGCCAGAGGAAGTCAAGGAAGAGGAACCCACGGAAGAAGTATCCGAAGTGGAGGAAACAGAGGAGACGGAAACCAGCGAAGTTACTGAAGAGGTAGAGGAAGGCGAAGGCGTTCTTTCACAGATTGATTGGGATGAGATAGATGATGACTCTCGCTCGGAAATCGCTATACAAGCCATGGAAGTGCTACCACCAGAAAAACTTGGTGAGCTGGCAAAGAAAATGGGGAGTGGTAGTGGTAAACGAATAGGGGAACTGACTTCTCAGATCAAGGAACTCAAGAGTGAGTTAGATAGTAAAAATGCCGCTTTATCAAGTAGCTTGGATACCGTCATTGCTCCCAGAAATGCATTAGCTTCGGTCACTACAGAAGACGAACTAGAAAGCATTGAAAAGGAAACAAAGGACAATATCCGTTATTATCAACGCTGGCTAGCTGGGGACGAAGATACATTTGAATACAACGGGGGTGAATACACTCGTAGTGATGTTGTTCAATATATATCTAGTCTACAGGATAAATACGATGATCTGCCTAAGCAGAGAAAGTATTTAAAACGACTAGCTAACGCTCAAAAAGAGGCAGAGGAATTATCTTCCAAAGCCCAAGATGAGTTTACTTGGCTCGGGGATGACGAATCACCAACTCAGCTTGAATACAAGAAAATGATTAGCTCTGAAGACATGGCAATTGTTTCCAAGATGGCTCCTGCATTAGCCGCTAAACTGAAGTATCAGTTGGCTCATGCCGCAACCAACATGGTTAAACCAAAAGTCACTCGGAAGAAAAAAATCATTATTCCTAAAAAAGTTCCACGAAATGCAGTAAGTGGTAGCACAGCTACTAACTCACGAAATACAGTGGAATCCAACAATGTTAAGAAGTTGAAAGAAGCGGCTAGTAAAGGAAACCTTATTGCGGCTCGCCAATTACGGCAACTACAAATTAACTCTCGTTACAAATAAATTAACTCAAATTAACTCAAAATAAATTAATATCATGGCATTTGATAATACATACACAGGTCTACCTTCAGCCGATACAGGCTCCAATGTAGGCAATCGCGAGCAGTTGTTAGACCTAACTACTGTTCTTGCTCCTCGTCAAGCTCCCGTTTACGGTATGCTTCCTAAGCAAGCCGCAACTGCGGACTTGGTTGAATGGACCGTCGATGGTCTTCGTGATGCAACTGCGGACAATGCTGTTGCTGAAGGTGTAGACGTAGATAGTGCTACTGGCTTTGACGGTCAGTTCACTAAGCTAGCTCGCTTGGGCAATCGCCTTCAACACTTCCGCGAAACATTCGCTGTTACAAAGAAGCAAGAAATCATGGACTCCGTTACTCCAGTCCGCATCCAAGAAGCCGAAGAAAAAGCCGCTTCCCAAGTCCTTCGTGACATTGAGAAGTCAATTTGCTCGGACAATGTTGCTGTTACTGGCAACGGAAGCACTGCAAATGAGTTTCGTGGACTAGGTCAATGGATCAACAACAGCCCAACTGCGGATGGCGTTCAAGCCGTTCCTTCGGACTTTGTGACTCCAAGTGCATCTATTATTGGTGATGAGGCTGGCGATGACGCTAAAGCCCTAACTGAAGCCCGTTTCAACAATATGCTCACAAGCATTTTCCAAGAAACTGGTGAGCAAGGTGACCACGTTCTTGTTGCTGGAACATCTGTCCGCAACGAAATCGTTGATGGTTTCACTCGCGTTCAGCCAACTGCTACTCAGTTCAACCAAGGTGATGGTTCTGAAGTCAACTACAATGTTGAAATCTTCCAAGGTCCTTATGGCATCGTGAAGATCATCTCTGGCAATCCAAAGTGCCTTGATGCAAAACGTGCATACCTCCTCGACCCAAGCCTACTTGGATTCGCGGAAGCAATGAGCATGGGTTCAACAATGCTTGAAGACCAAGGTGGAGGTCCTCGTGGCTACATCGACACAATGGGAACTCTTATCTGTAAGGGTCCCAACGGTCTCGGTAAGATCACGGACTTCGCTGTCGCTTAGTCCTATTGACAATTCTGGGTTAGGGGGTTTAATACCCCCAACCCTTTTTGTTATGCCAGAACTACCATCAGAAGAAGAACTCATTGAGAATCAATTTAAGATTCTTAACGCTAAGTCCAAAGAAATATTTAATCCCAAAGCCCAAGAGCAGAGGATTAGATTAGCTCGGAAATCAGCAAACAATTTCAAGGGCAAAGATCACCCTATCTTTGGCAAACACATTGGTAGCGTGCCAATGAATGAATACTACGCTATGAATAAAAAATACGGAGTGGGCTTTTCTAATGACGATGAGTTCATGAAGTATTTAAACAACAAAGTCCTTATGCCCAACGGCATGGCGGCAAGTAAATTATAATGGCTCTTCAGAATTCAACGATACAAGAACTCAGGGATTTAACTTTTGCGTTAATTGGAAGAGAATACGCAAGCACTTCTGCTAGCTACGCTAGACTTATTTCCCTTTGGAATTATGCGGCTAATAAAGCACACAGGGCTACAAATTACTGGGAACGCTATTTGGTTATTGGCGATGAACGCGAAGTAGATAATAAAAATCAAATATCCAGAACGCAGGACGGCAAGGATTCCATTGACACGTTTTTAAGGATTTACAAAAACAACCCCAAGGAGGCGAGGGGCGGTGATTATAAATTTGTTGTAAATTCTCAAGGAGCAACATTAACTGGGGGTTCTGGCAAGACATCCTCCGAATTGCTGGACTTATATGAATCTCAGGACGGGGATTCATTTTATTTGCAACCAGATTCAGGTTCCAGCAGTTCATCAAGTAACCCAACTGCATTCGTAACTTACAAAAAAACACTGAATTTAAAACTAGGAAAACAGCAGGGGGGCAATACAACAATACCCGAGGAGTTTATGGCATACATGGCTCACTATGCGGCTTACACTTGGCAACGCAGTGTTGAGCAAAACGCAAGTGACTCAAGCTTTCAACTATCCTTGGCTCTGGTTAATTCAGTTCTTGAAGATGAGCTAGCTAAAATTTCCGATCAAAATATCGCAAACTCGTATATTGTAAAAAGTGTGCGAAACAACTACAACCAAACAATCATATAATTATGTCAACACCCGCATTCACAGAACAAAGTCTAGGCAAGCGTGGTAGCAGAGTAATTACTGCTGGAGCGGCAGTCGAGGGTAATTTTGCAATTATCGTTGCTGGTCCCAGAGGAGCTACATTGTCAGCTATTACTTGCTCAAACAAAGAAGACGCAAGTGATCTTGTTGGAACTCTTCCCGCTGGCTACACCAGCTACGGAAACTTCACAAGCATTACAGTAACTGGAGCAACTTCATCAATCGAAGCATACAACGCTTAGTCCCATGCAAATGTCTCTAGCACTAGGTATGTCAGTTAGTGATACTACTGTTGTGGTATCCCAGAACGTAACCCCATAAGTAATTAGCTATGTCAAATATTAAAGTATCCTCGGACATTGATGAAATCCTCCGCAAATCCACAAAAGCAGAGGTAAATGCATTTTTGGGCGTAAATACAATTAAGAGCAACACGGATACGAACACCGCGGACATAGCTACTAACGCAAGTGCCATTGCACTTAACACGGCTAAAGTTGGTATAACAACATCACAGGCTGAAGCTATTGCGGTTAACACTAACAAGGTTGGCATAACGACAGAACAAGCAACTGCCATTTCGGACAACACAGCGGATATAGCTAGTAACGTAACAAATATAGCTACAAATGCAACAAATATAGCTAGTAACGTAACAAACATTGCCACTAATGCAACAAACATTGCTACAAATGCTACTGACATTGGCACAGCTAACACGAACATTGCTACTAACGCAACAAGTATAGCAACTAATGCTACAGATATAGCAACCGCCAACACAAACATAGCTACAAATGCCACGGATATAGCTACAAATGCTACGGATATAGCTACCAATGCTACGGATATAGCTACCAACACAACGGATATAGCTACTGCTAATACAAATATAACTACTGCCAATACAAATATAGCTACCAACGCAACAAACATAGCTACCAAGGCTCCATTGGATTCACCAAATTTTACTGGGGACTTAACGATAAATACAAATGCACTAAAAGTTGATTCCGCTAATAATTTCATTGGCATCAATAAAACTACCCCTTCAGTAGACTTAGATGTTTCAGGGGACGTAAATGTTTCTGGAGACCTTTATGCTAGCAATTACTTGGGAGGAACAGGTGCTTTTGCGGACACAAGTATTTCGGGCGATCTTCAAGTAAATGGAGATGCTAGTATAACTGGAGACCTTTCTTTTTCTGGAGATGGAGCTTTGTCTGGGGATGTTACTGTCTCTGGAGAGCTTTCCGTAGACCAATCAATTGACTGTCCTGAAATATTAGCAACTACTGGAACAATTGGAGAGGTTCAAATTAATAGCACAGACTTATTATTTGAAAATAATAATTCTAATAGCGTTAAACTTTCTAGAGGTGGAATGACTCTTTCTCAATCAACTACAAGTTTGATAAAAGAGGATTGCTACTTTAAAAGCGGTGCAGTTAGACTTCAAAGAGCATCTTCCGCTGATGACGAGATTTTGATGCGTTATCTAGGGCAAAACAGCAATGATTTTGTAATTCAACAATTTTCTGGGGGCGACGAAAAGGGTCATATAAAATTTTTGGGAAACACCTCTCAGGGATCAAGGGTAAGACTTGAAGCCGACCAAATTGATGTTGGATTTAATCGATCGGGGTTTGAGACTAATTTAGTAAAGATATACAGCGACACGAATATTGGAGCCAATAAGAAATTAGTATTCAAAGACTCTAGGACTTCTAACGATGGATTAATTTTTGAGCATTCTGGAAATAATACTCCAACCATACAGATGGGAATGTATGGTAGTTCTGGAGATACAGATTTTGGGAAGTTTAAATTAACTCACACGGATAGCTCGGCTACATCTGACGTAATATGTATAGACAAAGACAACAATTACGTTAGAATGGAATCTCCAAGGACGGAGATGAATAATGCTCAAATTGACGGAACTTTAAGTGCATCTAATGGAAACTTTCAAACAGATACATTTGGAAACTTATATAACGTATCAAACATTATATCTGACGGAGAAATTGAGTCAGTTAGTTTGTCAACAAGTAGCTCTATTGAATGCGGTGGTCAAGCTACATTTGAAGACAATGTTGAAATTCAGGGAAGCCTTGATTGCGGATCGTTAAGCGTAAGTGGAAATGTTTCATGGAATGGAGATGTCACAATTGATGGATATACAAAAACTGGGTCCTTTGATGGAAGTGCCAACTACCCATCTTCGCCCTCTGCTGGTATGATTATTTTTGACAACAGCACAGGAGTTAACAAATTTTATGGATACGATGGAACTCAGTGGAACGAATTAGGTTAATGGAAATATTTTTAATGAATGATATTATATACAAATCTACGATTGGAACGGGGGGGTTTATAGCCACCATCGAACTATCTCCTGTAAACGAATTGCTTGGATTCCTTGTGGGTCTAGCTACCTTTATTTATATGACTGCATCCGCAGTCAGGGTAATTAAAGAACTTAGAAAGAAATAATGACCCCAGAACTATTAGCAATGCTCGGAGGAGGAATCAGTGGCTTCGTAATGAAACTCATTGGCACTCAGATGGAAAGTCAAGCTCGGCAGTTTGAGCGTATGATAGCGTCCCAGCAAACAGCGGATATCTCAGCGGATGCCGCGGCTAAACGCAGTGGTGGTGTATTGGTTCGTAGGTTCCTTGTTGTATCCACCGTCTTTGCCATTGTAATAGCCCCATTTGTCTTTGCGTGGACTGACGTAGGGGTAAGTGTAGCTAGAGAAACAAACGGTTTTCTAGGGCTATTTAAGGGCGTTAAATGGGACACTGTGCAGGGCTTTGTTATTTTACCAGAAATTAGGCAGACCGCCTTAGCAATCGTGGGCTTTTACTTTGGTTCGTCCCAAGTTAAATGAATGAATTTTTGCAAATCATATCCTCTATCACGCCAGTTTTAATTGGTATTATTACACTAATTATCGTGCTAGCTAGGATGCATTACAACCTAGAAGCTCTTACAGAAAAAGTAAAAGTCCTGTTTGATTTT
>VMHT01214582.1_pt1 | contig 29345 bp, 35 predicted proteins | sample 4693611 | NCBI WGS metagenome assembly VMHT01 (sample SAMN12280063, study PRJNA550983) | marine metagenome | isolation source: seawater sampled from same location over 5 years 0.02-0.2 micron viral filtrate | place: USA: collected off the coast of southern California halfway between the port... ... | reverse complement strand
AGATTTAAAGCCAGGTCAACCACGATTACTTGCAACTGATACAAAAGTAGTTGTACCAGTGAACAAGGTTGTAAAAGTACTAATAACTTCTGGTGATGTAAATCATGCATGGGCTGTTCCAGCGTTCGGAGTAAAAAGAGATGCTATTAAAGGAAGAATAAATGAAACCTGGTTTAAGGTAGACAAAGAAGGAATCTATTACGGCCAATGTTCTGAACTTTGCGGAATTAAACATGCTTTCATGCCAATTGAAGTGCATGTTGTCTCAGAAGACAAATATACTGAATGGTTAATCGAAGCCAAGAAAAAATTTGCTATGGAAGAAAATGATTCATCAAGGAAAGTAAAAAAAATATTTAATAAGGAGCAAATGTAATGTCGTTGTATACTGCATCAGCAGACCAAGCCCACGATCACAATCCAACAGGTTGGAGAAGATGGTTACTATCAACTAACCACAAAGATATAGGAACTTTATATTTATGGTTTGCATTAACTGCTGGAGTGATCGGTTTTGCTTTTTCAGTCGTTATAAGAGCGGAGCTAATGTACCCTGGCGATGGGATACTCGGCGGCAATCATCACTTATATAACGTTTTGGTTACTGGTCATGGACTTTTGATGATTTTCTTTATGGTTATGCCTGCAATGATAGGTGGATTTGGAAACTGGTTTGTTCCAATTCAAATTGGAGCACCTGACATGGCATTTCCTAGAATGAATAATATCTCATTTTGGTTACTCCCTACATCTTTAATTTTATTGATTTCTTCTATATTTGTTGAGGGACCCGCGGGTCAAAATGGTGTTGGTGGAGGTTGGACAATTTATCCTCCTTTGTCAACAAGCGCACAACCTGGTCCAGCAATGGATCTTGCAATTTTAAGTTTACATGTTGCTGGTGCTTCATCAATCTTAGGTGCAATTAATTTTATAACCACAATCTTTAATATGAGGGCACCTGGAATGACACTTCATAAAATGCCATTATTTGTTTGGTCAATGTTAGTAACAGCTTTTTTATTGCTATTAGCAGTTCCAGTTTTAGCAGGAGGAATTACTATGCTACTAACTGACAGAAATTTTGGTACAGCTTTTTTTAACCCTGAAGGTGGAGGGGATCCAATTTTATTTCAACATCTGTTTTGGTTTTTTGGTCATCCAGAGGTATATATTTTGATTTTACCTGGATTCGGTATGATCAGTCATATCGTTTCGACTTTTTCAAAAAAACCAGTTTTTGGATATCTGGGAATGGCTTATGCAATGATATCAATTGGTGTTGTAGGATTTATCGTTTGGGCTCACCACATGTACACGGTTGGAATGGGCGCTGATACACGTGCTTATTTTACTTTTGCAACTATGGTCATCGCAGTCCCAACAGGTATTAAAATTTTTTCATGGATTGCAACAATGTGGGGCGGATCTGTAAGGTTTGACACACCAATGCTCTGGGCATTAGGCTTTATATTTTTATTTACGGTAGGTGGGGTTACCGGTGTTGTTCTAGCGAATGCAGGAGTTGATACTGCATTACATGATACTTATTATGTTGTTGCTCATTTTCATTATGTACTCTCTTTAGGGGCAGTATTTTCAATATTTGCAGGCTTTTATTATTGGTTTGGCAAAATGTCTGGTTATGAAATTTCTCCGTTCCTAGGAAAATTACATTTTTGGCTAACTTTTATTTCTGTAAATTTAGTTTTTTTCCCTCAACATTTTCTTGGTCTAGCTGGAATGCCAAGGAGATACGCCGACTATCCCGATGCTTATGCTGGTTGGAATTACGTATCATCGATTGGATCAATGTTATCAGTTGTAAGTTTAGTTGTATTTTTTACTGCAGTGATTCATGCATTTATGAGACAAAAAGTAGTTGAAGCAAATTACTGGGGTGAAGGAGCTACAACTTTGGAGTGGACTTTAACATCACCTCCACCATTCCATCAATTTAATGAATTACCAAAAATAAAATAAATTTAAGTGTCTGCAAGAACTACTGAATTAAATCGACATCAAAGCGGTATTATAAAGGTTTTCTCGGCTTTTTACGAATTGATGAAACCAAGAGTAATGTCATTAGTAATTTTCACAGCATTAGTAGGTTTGGTGATAGCTCCTGAAAAAATAGATTTTATTAACAGTGTATTATCACTTTTATTTGTGGCAATAGGCGCAGGTGCGGCTGGTGCATTAAATATGTGGTATGAGTCAGATACAGATAAATTGATGAGCAGAACTTGTTTAAGACCATTACCATTGGGTAAGTTAAAACAAGCACATGCATTATCATTTGGTTTGTTAATGTCTATCGTTTCAATTTTTGGGCTTTATTATTTTTCAAATATTCTTTCAGCATTTGTTTTAGCATTAACAATTGGTTTTTATTTTTTCATTTACACAGTTTGGTTAAAAAAGAAAACTCCACAAAATATTGTAATTGGAGGTGCTGCAGGTGCATTTCCGCCTGTTATAGGCTGGACGATAGCAATGAATAATATCACTATTGAACCAATTATTTTGTTTTTAATTATCTTTTTATGGACACCGTCTCATTTTTGGGCGCTCAGTTTATATAAAAATCAGGATTATAAGAATGCAGGAATTCCAATGTTACCAGTTGTAGCTGGGGAGGATTATACCAAAAAGAACATTCTTATTTATTCTATAATATTATTTCCAGTGACTATTTTACCTTTCTTACTTGGATTTGCTGGCTTAATAAACTTGCTGTCGTCTCTGGGTTTTGGGTTATACTATATATTTTTATCATTTAAACTTTTTAAAGAAAAAGACAAAATAATTTATGATCAGATCGCATCAAAAATTTTTATATTTTCAATTTTTTACTTATTTTTTATTTTCTCTACAATTTTAATAGATAATTATTTAGGAGTTTAGATGGACAAAAAAACAAAAAAAAAAAATTATATTACTCTTGTTATATTGTGTTTAATAATGACATTTTTCTTTTTCATTACAATTTATCAAATTGGTGTTTCATTAAAATAAAATGACTAATAAGTTCAAAATTAATCCTAAGTATCTAATTTTATTAGTAGCGTTAATGATAGGTTTGTCTTTTGCGTCTGTGCCACTGTATGATTTATTTTGTAGAGTGACTGGTTTTGGCGGAACAACTCAAAAAGCCGAAAATTATCCTAATAAAATTTTAAATAAATTGATAAAAGTAAGGTTCGACTCAAATGTTAGCTCAAATTTAAATTTTAATTTTAAATCAATGAAAAATTATAGTGATATCAAGATTGGCGAGGTAAATAATATAAAATTCAGGGTAACAAATGAAGGTAAAAAATCTGAAAATGTCGTTTCAACTTTTAATACCAGCCCTCCTTCTGCAGGAATTCACTTTAAAAAAATTGCTTGTTTTTGTTTTGAAAAACAAACAATAAATCCAAGAGAAACAAGGGAATTTACAGTTGCTTATTATATAGACCCCAAAATTGTTGAGGATCCAGCGACGAAAGGGATCAGTGAGATAACTTTATCTTATACTTTATTTAAAGTAGATAAAATGTATAAAGAAAAAAATTCTTAATTATGGCTGCTGATAAAAAACATGACTATCACTTAGTTGACCCAAGCCCTTGGCCAATATTTTGTTCATTTGCTACTTTGATCTTAGCTGTTGGAGCAGTTTACTATTTCAAAACAAAAAGTTTATGGATGCTGTTTATTGGTTCCGGCGTGACTCTTTATGGGATGTTTATGTGGTTTAGGGATGTGATAATTGAGGCAGAGCATAAAGGAGACCATACACCTGTAGTTCAAATAGGAATGAGATATGGAATGGTTCTGTTTATTATTTCAGAAGTAATGTTTTTTGTAGCTTGGTTTTGGGCATATTTTGATGCAAGCTTATATCCAGATGCTACAGGAGGTTCTGTATGGCCTCCTAAAGGAATTGAAACTTTAGATCCATGGCATATCCCATTAATTAACACTTTAATCTTGTTGTTATCTGGAACTACTGTAACCTGGGCACATCATGCATTACTTGAAAACGATAGAAAAAGTTTAATCCAAGGGTTAGTACTCACTGTAATTTTAGGTGCAATTTTTACATTATTTCAAGCTTATGAGTATATGCATGCTACTTTTAAAATATCCTCAGGTATATATGGCGCTACATTTTATATGGCCACCGGTTTTCATGGTTTCCATGTATTAGTCGGAACTTTATTTCTATTTGTATGTTTGTTTAGAGCTAAAGCAGGCCACTATACAACTGATCATCATTTTGGCTTTGAAGCTGCTGCATGGTATTGGCATTTTGTTGATGTAGTATGGTTGTTTTTGTTTGCCGCAATCTATATTTGGGGCAGCTAAGATTTTCTGAAGTCAAAATTTTTCAATATTTTTATTTTTTTTATAATAATAGTTTTGTTTTCATTAGGAACTTGGCAATTACAACGATTACAATGGAAAAAGGAATTAATTTCCCAAATATCAAAATCTTATGACAAGGCAGCACAAAAATTTGAAGTTAATTCCAAATTATATTCAAAAGTTAAAATTGAGGGTAAAATTGTTGCTCAGCCGATATTAGTTCACAATTTAGGTAATAAAGGTCAGTATGGCTATGATGTTTATATTCCAATCGAAACTAATGAAATAATCATACTTACAAGAGCCGGGTGGATAGAAAAGAAATTTAAATTTAGTTTAAGCAATTTAAATATAAATATTTCTTTAGATGCAATTTTACTTAACCCTAAAAGAAAAAATATCTTTACACCAGATAATTCTGACGATTTAATTTTTTTTATAGATATGAAAACATTACAACTAAATTTTCAAAAAAAACTCTTCCCTCTAATTGCTGAAAATAGGTCAAATTCTTTTGAAAAATATAACTTAAAAAAGCCTAATAAAATTGAATTACCAAATAATCATTTGCAATATGCTCTAACTTGGTACAGTTTATGCTTTGTTATTATTATAGCTTTTTTGATATATAAAAGAAAAATATGAATTATTTTAGCACAAGAAACACAAAACTAAACCTCTCTTTCAAGAAAATATTTTTTAAAGGACTATCTGAGGATGGTGGTTTATTTTTGCCAAATCAAATACCTAAGCTTTCAGATAAAGAATTAAAAATTTTTGAAAAATATAATTTTCAACAAATGAGTTTTAAAATTTTCAAATATTTTATTGGCGATACTTTTAATGATAACGATTTAAAAAAAATTATTGATACAGCATATTCTAAATTTAGAGAACCTAATATTATTGATGTAAAAATACTTGATCATATTTCTTATGTTCAATTACATCATGGACCCACTTTAGCCTTTAAAGATATTGCTATGCAAGTTTTAGGTGGGATGTACGAACTATTATTAAAAAGTGAAAATATAAAAATTAATTTAGTTACTGCTACGTCAGGAGATACCGGAGCTGCAGCAATTGATGCAATTAAAGATAAAAAAAATGTCAATATCTTTGTTTTACATCCTCACAATAAAATTTCGAGTGTCCAACGCCAGCTTATGACAACTTGTAATGCAGAGAATGTGTTTAATATAGCAATAAAAGGTAGCTTTGATGATTGCCAGAAAATAGTCAAAGATATGTTTGTCGATCAGGATTTTGCAAATAAAATTAACATGTCTGGAGTGAACTCAATTAATTGGGCAAGGATTATTGCTCAAATCGTCTATTATTTTTTTATCTACTACAAGTTCAATAACAGCAAAAAACCAATAGTAGTATCTGTGCCAACGGGAAATTTTGGTGACATTTATGCAGGGTATGTTGCAAAACAAATGGGCCTTAATATTAAAGAGCTAATAGTGTCAACAAATCAAAATAACATCCTCCAGAGATGCATTGATACAGGAGAATATAAGCCTTTAGATGTTGCCGAGTCTATCTCGCCTAGCATGGATATTCAAGTAGCTAGTAATTTTGAAAGAATACTTTTTTATTTATGCAATGAAAACGCTGAAGATTTGAAGACATTGATGAATGACTTAAAGACCAAAGGGTATTTTAAATTATCAAAAAAACAATTAGAAAATTTAAGAGACCATTTTTCTGCAAGCAGTTGTAGTGAGGATGAGACTTTAAAAATTATACGAAATATACACAAAAAGTTTGATTATTTAATAGATCCACATACCGCGACTGGAGTAAAACCTCTTTTAGATCAAAAATATAAAAGAGAAGAATGCTTTTGTTTTGAAACTGCTCATCCTTCAAAATTTCCGGCAGCAATACTAAAGGCGATTAACTTAAAGCCTGAGCTTCCAAAAAATTTAAAGTTGAATATAAATCAAGAAGAAAAATTTATAATTTTAGATAACAATCTTGAAGTAATTAAAGAATACATCAGCAATAAAATATAAAATTAAATCTCTGACCTAGCCAATTTATCAGCCATATTATTATACTCATTATTTGAGTGACCTTTAACCCAATTCCAATGAACATTTTTTTTTTGGTTTAGTTGATCTAAATCTTGCCAAAGATCTATATTTTTAACACTTTGCTTATTTGCAGTTTTCCATCCATTTTTTTTCCAATTATATATCCACTTTTCAATACCATCTTTCGTATATTTAGAGTCAGTAAAAAGTTCTATGTTTTCATTTTGAACATATTTTAATGCTGATATCACCGCGATAAGTTCCATTCTATTATTTGTAGTATTTTCTGATGCCCCAGATATTTTTTCAACTTTTTCGCCGTCTATAATAATGGCAGCCCATCCCCCGCGACCTGGATTACCTGAGCAGGCACCATCTGTATAAATTTTAATCATATAATTTGGTATTTAAATTTTTATAAAAATAATTCATTTTGATTAAATATTCTTTTGGACTTTTCTTTTTAATTTTAGCGTTTTTTGGTGTATTTTTAAAATCATATAATCTTGTCACAAAAAAACGAATAGCAGCACCCAAACATAGTATATTTAAATATTTCAAGTCAGACTTCTTAATTTTCTTAACAGATTGATATCCATTAATTAATTTTTTTGTTTTTACTTTATTAATAATTTTTCTGTCAAAACACAGCGCATTTATACATACAGCTAATTCATATAGGTAGTTTTCGTAACATGAAAAATAAAAATCAATAAAACCAGAAAATTTTCGATTTTTGAAAAAAATATTATCAGGAAAAAGATCAGCATGAATAACTCCTTTTGCCAATTTTTTTGGCTTATATTTTTCATATATTTTCAAATAATGCTTTAACTTTAAGCAATATTTTGGATAGATATTTTTTGTTTTATGGTAAATTCGATTCCACATTTTGTAGTCTAAGGTATTCTTTCTTTTAATTGTCAGTTTAGAAGAAATATTATGAAACTTACCTATTTGCTTTCCTATATTGTAACATTCACTTGTATTAAGTTTTTTTTTTGATTTTCCGTCTAAAAATGTAACTATTATTGCAGGTTTATTTTTAACCTTAAAAATATATCGATTGTTAATATCCTTAACTGGCCTGGGACATTTAAAACCCTTTGCGTACATTATATTCATTAGTTTTACGAAATATGGTACATCTTTTTTTTGCACTCTTTTTTCAAAAATCGTTAGAATAAATTTATTTTTAGATGTTTTGATTAGATAATTTGTATTTTCTATACCTTCTTTGATACCGTGAAATTTTATTAGTTTACCTAAATTATAATTATTAAGAATATTTTTAATCTCTGCTGTTTGTAATTTAGTAAATACTGCCATTTTATATTTTACATTTTTTTTTTAATAGAATAGGTATGTATAAACCGATGAATAAAAAAGTTAAACAACCTATTAAAGTAAATCTAGACAAAGATAGAGTATATTTTTGGTGCACTTGTGGACTTTCTGGAAAGCAACCAATGTGTGACGGATCACATAAAGGGAAATCTGATAAAAAATCACAAAGTTTTAGAGTGGAACAAACAAAAGACTATTACATTTGTTCTTGCAAATTAACAAAAAAACCACCTTTTTGTGATGGATCGCATAGTAAGTGAATATTAATTAGTATTTTCTAGTTTATTAATTGAGTGTTTTAATTTTGAAAGGTTTATTTCTTCTTGTTTCTTAACATCTAAATTTTCAATGAGTATTTTTTCAACTGTTTCAATAGCAATTTTTGTTGCCTCTTTTTTTACCTGATTAATCGCATCATTTTTAGCTTGTTCAATTTTAGAATAAGCAGCAGTTTCTTTGTTTATTAATGAACGTGACATTTTTTCTTTAGATACAACAATTTCATCATCACTAATTTTTTGTGCTTTTTTTTGGATCTCAATGTTCTCATCATCAGATTTCTCTAATTTACTTTGAGCATCGCTAAGTAGTTTTTCACTATTTGATTTAAGAATTTCAGCCTCATCAATTTTACCTTTTAGTTCTGCTATTTTATTATCAATTTGATTTAGAACAATTTTTGGGATTTTTTTATATAAAAGTAAAGCAATGAAGAGTAAAAATGATATAGCTACCCAAAAAGTTGCATCTAACATTTAATCAATACTTCCTTTTCTTTTCTTGCTAATTTCTTCAATCTTTTTAGAAATTATATTTTGATCAATTAGTTCTTTAATAGATAGTTCTTTTAAAAATTGCTCTGTTAAACTTTTTGAAATTACTTTTATTTGATCAATAGAGTTTAATTTAAAAGTATTTATTTCCTTTTCGGCTTCAACAGCAATTTGAGTAATTTTATCGTTTAATTCATCTTGTTTTTTATTAAATTCAATATTCAGCTTTTTTCTTTCGTTCGCAATAATTTCTTGTGCTTTATGATTCGAGTCTTTAATAAAATCTTCATATTGTTTATTTAACTTATCAGTTTGTTCGGTTAACTTTTTTGCTTCGTCAACTAAGTCACTAATGTAATCATTACGTTGCTCTATACTTTCAGATAGTCTTGGATAAACTATTTTAGCAATTACGACATATAAAAACCCAAAAGTTAAAATGAGCCAAAATATTTGAGGAACCCAGCTTTTTGGATCAAGCTGGGGCATACCAACAGTTTCAGCAGCATATGCTGCTGAAGACATGTAAATAAAAAATATTAGAGCTCTAAGCATTAAGTTAATTTAAAATGCGAATAAAATAATTAATGCTATAACCAATCCAAACAATCCAGTCGCTTCCGCTAATGCGAAACCAAGTAATAGATTTGGAAATTGCTTTTGAGCTGCAGATGGATTTCTGATCGCTGCTGATAGATAATTTCCAAAGATAGTACCTATACCAACACCCGCACCTGCTAACGCAATTGCTGCAAGTCCTGCTCCAATTAATTTTGCTGCTGCTACTTCCATTTTTTCCTCCTTTGTTAGTGTAAATTTAATGCATCATTTAAATAAATGCATGTTAAAATTGCGAAAACATAAGCTTGCAGAAAAGCAACAAGTATTTCCAAGCCAGTTAATGCAACAGAAAAACCTAAAGGCAACCAACCTCCAACCAAACCAAGACTGATTACAAATCCACCAAATACCTTTAACATAGTGTGTCCAGCCATCATATTTGCAAATAGTCTTACAGATAAACTAATAGGTCGACTTAAGTAAGATATCACCTCAATAACTACTATAATTGGCAATAAAACCACAGGCACTCCAGAGGGAACAAAAAGTTTTAAATACCCAAATCCATGTTTAATAAATCCTATGACTGTTACACCTATAAAAATAAAAGTTGCTAGAGCAAAAGTCACAATAATGTGACTTGTTACTGTAAAAGAATATGGGATCATACCAATCATGTTACAGAACAAAACAAAAAGAAAAAGCGTTAAGATAAAAGGAAAAAAAGGTCTCGCTTTAGACCCAGCTGTTTCAGATATCATTTTGGCTACAAATTGATATGCCATTTCAGATAAAAGCTGCAACCTCGATGGAACTAATGATTTTTTTTGAGTCGTGATCACAAAAAATATAGAAATCAAAGCAACTGTGATGACCATAAATAAGCTAGAGTTTGTAAAAGAAACATCAAAGTTTCCAATTTCTATCTTAGGTCCAATCGTTTTGACCTCAAATTGCTGCATAGGATTTGCCATAAAAACTAGTCTTTATTAATCATTTTAGAGGATCTCACAACATTAAATATGCCTGCAACTGAGCCGATAATAAAAAAAATAATTATAAAAATTGGCGTAGTTTCAAGCCATTTATCTATATAAAAACCCATGAAGCTTGCGACAAAAACGGCAGCAACAAATTCTGTACTCATTTTCATTGCTACACCGAGTGAACTTGCGTTTTTAACTTGTGTTTCCTTAGTTTCAATATCAGATTTAATTTTTTTTATTCTCTCTTTAATTTCTTTGGAATCCATTAATTTTAAGCAACTAGCTCTTCAGCTTTATCAAGATTTACTGCAACAAGTTGACTGACACCTCTATCTGCCATTGTAACACCATAAAGCCTATTCATTTTAGACATTGTAAGTGCATGATGAGTTATAATTAAAAATTTTGTGCTTGTTATTTTTGTTAGATCATCAAGTAAAGAATTAAATCTTGTAACATTTGCGTCATCTAATGGAGCATCTACTTCATCCAGTACGCATATCGGAGCGGGATTAATTAAGAAAACTGCGAAAATTAATGCCAATGCGGTTAGTGCCTGTTCTCCTCCAGATAACAAAGTAATTGATTGTAGCTTTTTACCAGGAGGGCTTACAAGTAATTCTAATCCAGCCTCTAATGGGTCATCAGACTCTATCAATTCTAATCTGGCATTACCACCAGCAAATAATTTTGTGTAAACATCATTAAACTTTCTATTTACTTTATCATACGCATCTAAAAGTCTCTCACGGCCCTTTTGATTTAAGTCGTTAATACTTGATTTTAATTTTTGTAAACCTTGGACCAAGTCCTTTCTATCTTCCATCATTTTATCAATTTTTTCCTGCAACTCTTTAGTTTCATTATCTGCCCTTAAATTAACTGCACCTAATGAATCTCGTCCTTTTTTTAAGATATCAAGATGACTGTAGGCATCCTCTAATTTCATCTCTTTAATATTCTCTATATTAGAAAAACCTGGTATACTCTGTAGATCTAAATTAAATTCCATCAAACTTCTTTTTTGGAAGTCTTTTATCTTTGATCGCAAACTTTCAACTATAGTTTGATGTCTTACTTTTGATTCAGTTTTTTCTAGTTTGGTTTCATTAATTTTTTTTAATTCTATATTTAATTTGTCTATTTTGTCTTGTTTTAAAATCAAACTTGAACTTATATTCTCGATATCTTTTTCATAATTTTTTATACTTTGTTGATATGATCCCCTTTTTTCCGCTATTTGTCTTGGTCTATCATCTTCCTTTTCTAAATTGTTTTCTAAAAGTTTTAACTTTTCCTTTAATTCATCAAGTTTATTGGATGAGTTTTCTTTTAAATCTCTCCAATTTTTAATTTCCTTATCAATGTTGTCTAGCCTTTCCTTTCTTTTAATCGCCTCTTGTTTAACAAGGTCATATTTACCAAATCGAGAAGCATATTTTTCTTGTTTGTCTTCAATATTTGCTAAATTTTCTTCAAATTCTTTTTTAATATCCTCTTCATAAGCATCTTCTTTGTTTTTAATAATACTTATTAATCTATTAAAAAAACTTTTTAAGCTTTCTTTAGCGCTATTTAAGCTGTTAAGAGAAATTTTATAATCATCCGTGGCTTTTTTTTCTATTTCATAATAGTTTTTTTCTATTACAAGAATCTCATCTCTCTCTCCAGTTAATCTTTCCACGTTATTTGTAGAATTGGCAATTATTTCTTTTTCCCTGTTTATATCGCTGTATGTTAGTTTTATATCTTTTTTGAGCTTTTCAATCTCTAAATTTACTCTTTCTTCATCCTTGTTAATTTGATCAAACTCAATATTTAATTTTTGTAAATTTTTAACTAATTCATTAGATTCTATAGATATAGGTTTTATTTCGGAGTTTAACTTCTCAATTTCGTTTTCATTAAAATTTATTTCAATATTAATTGCACTGATTTCATCTTCATTCTCATTCAACTTTTCACTACTTACATTTATCTCATCTTCGACACTTGCAGCGTTTAAAAAAATTATTGCAGCTTCGTATCTTCTAATTTCATCAGAAATTTCCTTGTATTTAGATGCCTCCTCAGCTTGTTTCAAAAGATTTTTAAGTTGGTTTTCTATTTGACGCGTTACATCATCAGCTTTTTTTAAATTATTTTCTGCAGCATTTAATCTTAATTCAGCCTCGTGCCTTCTTGCGTGAAGACCTGCTATACCTGCAGCTTCTTCTAATATTGCTCTTCGATCAGTAGGTTTTGCAGTTATGAGTGCACCAACACGACCCTGACTGACCATTGATGGTGAGTGTGGTCCGGTGGACAAGTCAGCAAACAAAATTTGAACATCCTTTGCCCTAACTTCTTTACCATTGATAAAATATTTTGAGCCTTTATCCTTTTCTAATTTTCTTTTAATTTCTATTTCGGGAGTGTTTTTGTATTGCGCTATATCTTCATCATTTTCTAATTTAATGGAAACTTCGCAAATATTTTTAGATGGCAAATCAGATGTACCGTTAAATATTACATCCTCCATGCCTAAGCCTCTTAAGCTTTTTGCTGATGTCTCACCCATACACCACCTTAATGCCTCAACAACATTTGATTTTCCACATCCGTTTGGACCCACTATTCCCGTTAATCCTCTTTCAATATAAAAATTTGTTTTTTCTGCGAAAGATTTAAAACCGGATACTTCTAATTCTTTAAATTTCATTTTTTAAAGTAGTTTCTGTATATATTTTTCAATATTTTTTAATGATCCTTTAAACTTTTTTTCATTAATTATTAATGTTGGAGTAGAATTTACATTATATTTATTTTGAGCGTTGATTCTACTTTTTAAAGCCCTGTTTTCGTATGCTTTATTTTTTACGCAACTATTAAAATCTTTATCGCTTAAACCTAATGATTGCGTTATTTTACTTAAGTTAGATTGCAATTCTTTTAATGTTTCTGCATTACTCCACTCTGTTTGTTTTTTATAAATTTCATCTAAGTACAATTTTTGATCATCAATAGAAAAACATTTTTGAATTTGGGCCGCTACTAAACTACTTTGATTTAATGGATAGTCATGGAGTTCAATATAGGCAATTTTATTTTCTACATATTTTTTTATTAAATTTGGCAAAAATTTTACATGCAATTCTGCACAGTACGGACAAGTTAATGATGAATAAATTTTAATATTTATTTTTGTGCCCTTCGATTTTGTTCCATAAGTTACCGCATGATTTTCTGCTTTGACAGAACATGTAATAAAAAAAAATATTAATATTATTTTAATTTTTTTCATTTTTTTCTATTTGAAAATTTAATAGTTTATCTTTAAGTTCACTGTCATTGATTACTTTAATCATATCTTCAGTTTTTTTGCTTAATTTTAAACTTTTTTTATTCAGTTGTGTACTGTTGATGTCCTCAATATTAATTAAAATTTTATTTACACTTTCAAATCCATAAAAAGAGTTAATTTTTTTTATTATCTCATCTCTCGCATAGTCAACTTCAATTAAAAATTTACGCTCAACTTTTAAAAATACACACCTTTTTTTTTTGCTATGTTGTTTAATTTTGATTAATTCACATTTTTTGGCCATTTCTTCGCCTAAAACCTTTTGCCAAGACTTTTTCAAACTGTCATAGTCTGTACATGGAGTATTTTTTATTAATTTCTTAACACTTTCTGGTAATAGAGATCTTATAGGTTTTAATGAACCAAATGTCCTATTTTTTTTCATTTTATGCACTTATCAATATCAAAAAAAATTTTAGCTTGGTATAAAAAACATCAACGCAAGCTCCCGTGGAGAAAGTATAAGTCTCAAAAGGATAGACATTATAAAGTTTTATTGAGTGAATTTATGCTTCAGCAAACGCAGGTAAAAACAGCAATTCCTTATTTTAACAACTTCTACAAGAATATTGATTCTATTGAAAAATTGTCAAAATCATCGCAATCAAGGGTGAATAAATTATGGCAAGGATTAGGATATTACAGAAGAGCAAGGTTTTTGTTAGAAACATCTAAAATTATTTCAAAAAAATTTAATTTAAGACTGCCCAATAATTATACTGAACTAATAAAATTACCAGGTATTGGCGATTACACAGCTAAAGCCATATTAGCTATTGCATTTGATAAAAGCGAAATTGGTATCGATGGAAATGTTAGAAGGGTAATTTCAAGGTTATTTAATTTAGAAAATGAAAAAATGATACTTAGGAATGTAGAAAAACTTAAAGTCAAAAAAAATTCTAGCTCATTGATGCAAGGTATTATGGAGTTGGGAGCTTTAGTTTGCAATCCAAAAAATCCTCACTGCGCTGAATGCTGTTTAAAAAATTTATGTAAGTTTAAAGATAAAACAAGTATTTATACAATTGAAAGACCTAAAAGAAAAATCAAAAAACTAAACGCTTGTATATATGTCAAAAATAAAAAAATTTTATTAACACGAAAAAATAAATTTGGGCCTCTTAAAGGGTTTTTAAATGTACCTATTTTTGAAAATACATCTGACAATTTACAAAATGATTTGGAAAAATTTTTTAAACAAAAGGTAAAATATACCTTTTTAAATAAATCAAAAGTATCTATATCAAATCTTAATACTGAAATAAATTGTATCAAAATATATAATTATAAGAATAGAGATAATAATTTTGTTTTTTTAACAAATAAACAGATACAGAATAATTTTAAATCTAGTTTTTTAGATAAAATTCTGAAAAGAGTAGAGGGTATTTAATGAAAAAAATAGGAATTGTAGGCGCGGGAATTTCAGGTTTAGTCTTAGCTTGTTTTTTGAAAAAAAATAAAAATTATGATATTTCTGTTTATGAAAAAGATGATATTTATTTACCGAATTCCAATGGTATACAAATTTCTCCCAATGCACTTAGAATACTTAAAAAAATAAATTTTGATTTATTTAATCAAAAAAAATTATGCAAAATTACAGGCCTATCCTTTTACGATTATAATTTAAATGCAAAGATTGCTAGAATGAGTTTTGATTATTTAAAGAATGATCCTTATATCACTTTAAACCGTAATGAATTAATAAATTTTTTAATAAATCAATTTTCATTAAAAGATAATATTATTATAAAAGAAGTTACAAATATTAATGACAAATCAATTTTTTTTAAAAATGATAGTGAAGAAAAATTTGATACCTTAATTGTTGCTGATGGGATATTTTCAAAACTCAGACCTGAAAAAATACAACCGGTTTATTCAGGATATTCTGCACTTAGAGGTGTATTTACTGATACGATACAAGTTAACGACATTGATTTATGGATGGCAAAAAACTTTCATTTAGTTAAGTATCCCATCGATCAAAATAAAAATTTTTCATTTACTTTAGTCAAAAAAATGCCATTTGTTAAAGTTGTTGATGGATATGACTCAAAGTTTAAAGATATCAATAAAAATAATAATTTTTACTTTCCTAAATTTGATAATATGACTTTTGATAATATTAAAGTAAAAATATGGCCGATATATAAATTAAATAAAATTTTCTACGGACATAATGATATTTATTTTATAGGCGATAGTGCCCACGGATTTATTCCTTCTAGAGCTCAAGGAGCTGCGCAGGCTATCGAGGACTCTTATGCTTTATATAACTTTCTCATACAAAATGAATTTTGTACTAATAAATTATATAAATTTAGAAAAAATAGAATAAAAAAAATAATCACTAAATCAGAAAATAATTTAATTATTTTTCATTTAAATATTTTTATGTTTAGATGGATAAGAAACTTGATAATCAAGCTAATCTGCTCGTATGAATTTTTAATCAAATTTGTTAATAGCTCTATTTTTGACTATCAAATAAAGGAGGATTTATAAGGCCTCTCTTACTTTCCTTCTTAGAAAATCAATAGGCTCTAATTTTCCTTCGATATTAAAATGCCAATAAGACCAACCATTACAGCTTGGCATTCCTTGTACTTGAGCCCCGACCTTATGAATTGAACCTTGTATTTTGTTACAATAAATTGATCCATCAGCCATAACTTGAGCTTTATATTTTTTTTTATGGTCAAATAAATTTAATCCAGGCTCAACTAGCCCCGACTCTAATAAATAACCAAACGGTATTCTTTTTTCCTTTTTTTTATCTATCATCGGAAAATTAAAATTTGAGTCTATTTCATTAATTTTTTTAATTCGCTGTTCAGAAACTTTAAAATATTTTTTGTCTTTTTCTATACCAATAAAATTTCTACCTAATTTTTTTGCTACCGCGCCTGTAGTTCCTGTGCCCATAAATGGATCAAGTATCAAATCATTCTTATTGCTAGCGCAAATTATAATACGGTATAACAAAGCTTCTGGTTTCTGTGTTGAATGAATTTTTTTATTATTAGCAACAATTCTTTCAGAACCGTTACAAATAGCAATATTCCAGTCAGATCGTAGTTGTTTGTCATCATTAAATGTTTTCATAGAATGATAATTAAACGTATATTTAGACTTATCAGATTTGGCAGCCCATATTAATGTTTCATGAGCATTAGTAAGCCTTGTTCCTTTAAAATTTGGCATTGGATTTTTTTTATTCCATATTACATCATTTAAAATCCAAAAATTATTATCTTGAATAATTTTACCTACTCTGAAAATATTATGATAACTTCCAATCACCCAGATTGATCCATTTTTTTTTAATATTCTTTTACATTCTCTTAACCATTTTTTTGAAAAGTTGTCGTAATCTTTAAATGAATTAAATTTGTCCCAATAATCATCGACTGCAGAAACTTTAGATGTATCTGGTCGTCTTAACTGACCCTTTAATTGTAGGTTATATGGCGGATCTGCAAAAATTAAATCAATACTATCTGATTTAATGGTTTTCAGTTTAATTAAACAATCTTCATTGTAAAGTTTTGTAAAAGTCATATTTCAACTGGAGGTAGAATAGACTAAATTTAGATGTTTATGTCAACAAACAATTTTTTTTAGTGCCTATTTGTTTTAATGACTCAATATTTTGTGTATCGGGGCAAACGATTTTCGATGATGTTTAGTAATTCCATGAAGCTTAATAGCTTGGATATGTTTTTTTGTTCCATATCCAGAGTTTCTTTCCCATAGATAATTAGAGTATTCCTTAGATAGATTTAACATTAAATTATCCCTATAAACTTTTGCAATAATTGATGCGGCAGCAATTGAAGGATAGATAGAATCCCCTTTAATTTTTGGAAGTATATTTTTATTAGCTTTATCGAATGACCATGGTCCATCAACGAGTATTTTATAATTAGATGGAAGCTTAAATTTATTTATAGCCCTTCTCATTGAAAGAAAAGTCGCTTGCAAAATATTAAGTTTGTCTATTTCCTCAACATTTGAAATTCCAAGTTGATATTCGCATTTGTTTATTATTAAATTATATACCTCTTCTCTTTTGGATTTAGATAATTTTTTAGAGTCGTTTAATTCAGTGATATTAAAATTTTTTGATAATCGAACTGCTGCAGATACCACAGGCCCAGCTAAAGGTCCTCTACCAACTTCATCGACACCAATTATATATTTTGAAATTTCTTTTTCTTGATTTACTTTTAACATAGTTTTTCTTTATGAATTCGATCTCTAAATTCTTGTAGGTCAGACCATGCGAATTTCTTTTGAGAAGGTTGTCTTATTAAAAAATTAGGGTGATAACTTGACATACAACTATAAGTATAATTATTTATTCTCAGTTTCAGCCATTTACCCCTAATTTTAGTTATAGACTGCTGTTCATTGAACAAGGTTTTTAAGGCATCAGATCCCAATATCATAATTAATTCAGGATTTATAATTTTTATATGATCGAGAATTAGTGGTTGAAAATTTACAATATCATTTTCACTTAATTTTCTATTATCTGGTAATCGAAAGTTAACAACATTAGTTAAATATACTTTATTTCTATCAAGATTAATTGCCTCAAGCATTTTATCTAATAATAAACCAGTGTCCTCAGAAAATGGTTTTCCGTTAATTTCATCGGATATACCAGGTGAATCGCCTATGAGCATAATTTTTGATTTACTGTTTCCATCAGAAAAAACCAATTGGTCACTTTGCTTATTATAAATATTTTTTAGAGATAATATTTTTTCTTTGAGTTTTTCAAGTGTAGGGCTATTTTTTTTATTTTTATTTTTAAAAATAACTCTGTCATAAAGCCCCGATGATTGATAAAATTCAAAAATATTTTTATTATTTTGCATTTATACATGAGTTTAAAAAGATATTTTTTAATTGGAATTACTTTAATTATATTATCCACCGTTAATGCATCTGCATTTACTCAAAAAGAGTATAAAAGAATTTACTCCTCAAATTATATTACAAATTATCTATACGGCTCCGTTTTGCATGATGAAAATAAGCACAACTTAGCAGTGAATACTTTAAGAAAAAATTCAAAATTAAAAGGTCAACATTCTTACTATGATATTAGATATATAACATCACTTGCCATTGATGGAAAACTTGATGAAGCTGCACAAAATGTTTTTGCATTGGATAATTTATATGAAAATGTATTTGTATTTAATTTTATAAAATCTATATTTTATTTAAAGAATGAAGAATATGAAAAAGCTTCATTGCAAATCAAAAAGTTAAAAAGCCAAGATAGATTATTAATTGAGCTTAAAAATGTACTTCTCTTTTGGATAGAAATAGAGACAAATAAAACGCCTAAGGAAAAATTAATAAAAAGTTTTAGGTCAGTTCATTCACCTGGCATCACTTTAATAAATCAATTTTTAGCTTCGCAATACACAGGTAATATTAAATTATATAATTCTTATAATTCTCAAATTTTAGCTTCAGATAAATTTGTTAGGTATAAAATTTTATCAGCCTGGAATGAATCTAAAATAGGGCAGAAAGAGCGTTCGTTAAAAATTTTAAAAAAAACATTGATAAACAATAGCGAAAACGTTCTATTGAAACAGTCGTTTAAAAATTTTAAGACAGAAGATTACAGGATAGTTAATTTTTATAATTCTAAAAAAATAAATCATAATCTTTCGGAAATTTTTTATTTATTCTCAGCTTTATATCAACAAAGAAATGACATTTTATTTTCTGATCTGCTTTTATCAATCTCATTAGAATTTAACAAAAGTTTTTTGTCAAACAATCTTCTTAGATTTGAAAATAAACTAATTAATAATCCTAAATATAATTTTGATTATTTGTTTTTAAATAAATTAAAAAATATTGGTGATGAATACACCTGGCATATAGATTATAATTTTGCAAGATATGCAAAAGAACCACAGATTAGTAGTTTAAAGTTATTAATAAAATCAGAAGATATTTTTATACAAAAAAAATATTTAGATTTGGCAAATTTCTATAGAACAAAAAAAAATTACCAGTCTGCACTTGCATATTATGACAAAGTTGAAAAGGCAAATTCTGACCAAGATTGGTCGTTTTATTATTATAAGGGCATTTGTTATGAACGCTTAAAAAAATGGAAAGAGTCTGAAAAAAATTTGCAAAAATCTATTTCTCTGTCACCTAAAAAGTACACTGTAATTAATTATCTAGCTTACAGTTGGTTAGAGCGGCGTGAAAATATTGATCAAGCTACCAAGATGCTCGAGGATGCTGTGAAACTTAGCAATTGGGAGCTAGGATATATAATTGATTCTTTAGGGTGGGCATATTTCCTTAAAAAAGAATATGGCAAGGCAGAGAAAATATTAAAAATAGCTTACGAAAAAACTCCATATGAAAGCGAAGTTTACGATCATTATGGAGATGTGCTATGGAAACAAAAAAAATATTTACAAGCAAGATATGTTTGGAAAAATGCTCTTAATTTAGAAAATATTCCATTAGATAGAAAAAAAAGAATACAAAAAAAAATTATAAACGGTCTGACATTTGGTGAAAAAAATTAAATCTTACTCTAAAATAAACCTGTTTCTTAAAGTCACCGAAAAATTTCAAGGTTACCACAAACTTTACAGTTTAATTGTACAACTAAATTTTTATGATGAATTGTTAATTAAAGAAAATAATCAAAATAAAGATAATATATTTTTTATTGGAAAATTTAAAATTAAAAATCAAAATAATACGGTCATCAAGCTATTGAACTTGATGAAAAATAAATTTGTTATTTTGAAAAATAAAAATTTTGATATTTTGATTAAAAAAAATATTCCAAATGGATCCGGTTTTGGCGGTGCATCCTCTAATGCTACAGCTGTATTTAATTTTCTAAAGAAGAAATATAATCTTAAAATATCAAATAAAAAAAGTCGTGATTTACTGTCTCAGATTGGTAAAGATTGTCCTTTATTTTTAGACCAAAAAGTAAAACTAATTAAATCATCAGGTGAAAAATTTATTGAGTTTAAAGATAAACTAAAATTGCAGGTTTTATTGATTTATCCTAATTTAAATCTTTCAACTAAAATGGTTTTTAATAACTTAAATAAGATTTCAAATATTTCATATAAAAAAAGTATTAATTTAAAAAATAAACGAAAATTGCTTGAAGTGTGCAAGTATTATGGAAATGATCTTATAAATCCAGCTTTAAAGATTAAGCCTAAACTTAAAACAATTTTCAATTTATTTGAAAATATTGGTGATAGCAACTTCTTTTCTATGACAGGAAGTGGTTCTGCATTTTTTGTAATTTTCGAGAAAAAAAAATCTCTTTTAAATGCTCAAAAAATGATTAAAAAGCAAAGAAATAGTTTTTGGACTAAGATAGTTCAAACAGTTTAGGTAAAATAAATTGGGGCATAGCCAAGCGGTAAGGCAGCGGTTTTTGGTACCGCCATCCTAGGTTCGAATCCTAGTGCCCCAGCCAGAAAATAATGATTTCAAATCTTGAAAAATTAAATAATGATTTAGACGCAAAAAAAATATTCCAAATATTAAATTTAGGTGAAGAAGAAGTCGTATGTTTATTTGTTGGCGGCTGTGTAAGAGATTTAATTTCTAATAAAGATACACTAGATATTGATTTTGCAACATCATTACCACCTAATAAAATTAAAAAAAAATTAGAGGCATCAAATATTATCTTTGATAATAGTTTTGAAAATTATGGTTCTATTAAAATAATTCTCAATAATAAACATTATGAGGTTAATACATTGCGTAAAGATTTAGATCATGATGGAAGACATGCAAATGTATTATTTACACAGGATTGGAGACAAGACGCCCTTAGAAGAGATTTTACAATTAATGCAATATATTGCGATCTTAATGGTAGAGTTTATGACCCGTTCAAGGGTATTGATGATCTTAAAAATGGTATAGTCCGATTTATAGGCGATCCTATTAAAAGAATCCAACAAGATTTTTTGAGAGCCTTAAGATATTTTAGATTCTTTATTCAATTTTCAAAAAATAATCATGATGAATATATAATTAATTGTATAAAAAAAAATCAAAACAAAATTGAAGATTTGTCAAAAGTAAAATTACTTGAAGAGTTTAAGAAGGTGCTCTTGAGCGGTAAGGCTTATAAACTTTTTCAAGATAGTTTTGTTAAAGATCTTTATCTATCCGTTTATAAAGGAATTAAATATTTAAATAGATTGGAGTTTGAAAGAAAAAAAAAATTTTTAAGTAAAGATGTTGATTGGGTTGTTGTGCTATCTCTTTTATTGGTCGATCAAACCAAAAATTTTGAAAGATTTGTAAAAGATTTTCAATTATCAAACGAGATAAAGAATAGGTTAAGTAATTTACAGTCTCAATTTACTTTTAAGACTGCAGATAAAATAGAAAAAACTGACTATTTAAAAAAATCAGTTTTAAAATATGGTCAACCATCTGTAATTGATTATATTCATTTTCAATATTTGATAAATGAGAAATACGATTATTCATTATATGAAAAAAATCTAAAAATTATTAAAGAAACAGCTTCACCTAAATTTGAGTTTGATGCTAATATTTTAAAGAAAAAAGGTTTTAAAGATGATAAAAATTTGGGGAATGCATTAAATTTTATCAAACAAAGATGGATAGCAAACAATTTTCAAATAAGGGATAAAGACATTGATGATGCTGTACAATTATTTAAGTAATTAAATATATTGAACATCTGTTATCTCAAAATTTTTATCTCCAGAAGGCGTTTTTATTTCCACAAACTCTCCTTTATTTTTTCCTATAAATCCTCGACCCATTGGTGATTGGTAATAAATCAAACCAGTTCTTACATCCGCCTCATCTTTTCCTACAATTTTGTATTTGTTTTTTTTTTCTGTATCAAGATCTTTAACGACTATAGTCGACCCAAAAATTACCTTATTATTTTTCTCTAGCTTTGTTACATCGATCACATTAGCAGTGGCAATTGTCGTCTCGAGTTCTTGAATTCTTTTTTCATTTAATCCTTGCTCTTCTTTTGCGGCATGATATTCAGCATTTTCTTTTAGATCACCATGAGACCTTGCTTCTGCAATCGCTTGAACTATTTTAGGACGAATATTATTTTTTCTGTCATTAAGTTCAGTCTTAATTTTATTGAGTCCATTTATAGTAACTGGTTGTTTATCCATGTACAATCATAGCATTTTGTTTTAATTCAAAAAAGATATAAGTTAACCATTTATATGTATTTGTCTCAAAGCTTCGGAGGCTCCAATTGCTACCGAAGACGCTAAATTTAGCGACCTTGTTTCAGTATTTATTGGTATATTCAATTTGTAAATAATTTTGTCATGGACTTTTTGATGGACACCTTTACTTTCACTACCAAACAGTAGCGTATCCTCTTTTTTAAATTTATGTTTATAGTATCGATTTTTAGATTTTGTTGTAAACAATATAATATTTTCATGTTTTTTGGTTTCAATAAATTCCTGAAAACTTTCATGGTATATAATCTGACAATTTTCTAAATAGTCCAAGTGAACTCTATCTAATTTTTTCTCATTTAATATAAATCCAGTTGGTTTGATTATTTCTAATCTGATATTCAAGCATGAGCAGGTTCTTATGATTGCTGCGGTATTTTGAGGAATATCTGGCTGATATAAAGCTATATTGATCATTTTTTATCCAATCTGCGTCATTGTTGTATTAGAAAAAGACCTAGTTTTAATAATATATATTATTATATCTTAAAATATAAAAAATGAGTGACGATATTAATAATAAAGATAAGACAACTAGAAGAGATTTCATCCATATTGCCACAACCACTGTTGGTGTTGTTGGCGCAGGATGTGTTGCACTCCCGTTAGTGACACAAATGAATCCTGATGCTTCTGTTAAAGCATTAGCAAAAGTTGAAGTTGATATTAGCAAAATTGAGAAAGGCAATGAAGTTACAGTGATGTGGAGAGGTAAACCAATTTTTATTAGACGAAGAACGGATGAAGAGGTGAGTAAAGCTAGACAAGTAAGTTTAAAAGATCTTAAGGATCCACAAAAAGATCAAGAGAGAGTAAAAAAGGGTAAAGATGAGTGGTTAGTAATGGTGGGAGTATGCACACATCTAGGATGTGTACCGTTAAAACAACAGGGTGAGTATGGAGGTTGGTTTTGTCCTTGTCATGGTTCTCATTATGACATTTCTGGCAGAATTAGAAAAGGTCCTGCACCTGTAAATATGGAAGTACCTAATTATGAATTTGTATCAGATTCAAAATTAATAATAGGATAAAAAAAGTTATGAGCGAAACAAATTATAAACCTACATCAGCATTTGGAAAGTGGTTTGATGAAAGATTACCACTTTTAACATTGTTTAATGGTCATCTAATGCAGTATCCAACTCCTAAAAATTTAAATTACTGGTGGACCTTTGGTGGGATATTAACTTTTTGTTTAGTAACCCAAATTATAACAGGTATAGTTTTAGCAATGCACTATACTGCTCACGCTGATTTAGCATTTTCGAGCGTTGAACATATCATGAGAGACGTGAATTATGGTTGGTTAATCAGATATATTCACGCTAATGGTGCATCAATGTTTTTTTTAGCAGTTTATATACATATCTTTAGGGCTTTATTTTACGGATCATACAAGTCACCTAGAGAAGTAATCTGGATATTAGGAATTCTAATTTATATTTTAATGATGGCAGCAGCCTTCATGGGATATGTTCTACCTTGGGGGCAAATGAGTTTTTGGGGAGCAACAGTTATTACAAATTTGTTTAGCGCGATACCACTAATTGGTGAGAGTGTCACTCAATGGTTATGGGGAGGTTACTCAGTTGATAACCCTACGTTGACTAGATTTTTTAGTTTACACTATTTAATACCTTTTTTGATTTTAGGTTTAGTAGTTTTGCATATTTGGGCACTTCATGTTCCAGGAAATAATAATCCTGTGGGCATTGATTTGAAAAAAGATGGTTCAGATACAGTTCCATTCCATCCTTATATTGTAATTAAAGATTTGTTTGCTCTTGTTATTTTTATGATAGTTTTTGCTGGATTTGTTTTTTATGCACCAAATGTTCTAGGCCATTCTGATAATTATATTCAAGCAGATCCATTAGTGACACCGGCACACATTGTTCCAGAATGGTATCTCCTTCCTTTCTATGCAATATTAAGATCAGTTCCTGATAAACTTGGTGGTGTAGTATTAATGTTTGGTGCAATTTTTATTTTATTAGCCTTGCCTTGGTTAGATACATCTAAAGTTAGATCAGCAATATTTAGACCAATTTATAAACAGTTTTTTTGGCTACTAGTCCTTGATGTTTTTGTGCTTGGTTATATGGGTGCAATGCCTGCAGAGGGTATATATTTACTAATAGGTAGAGTAGCTACAATTTATTATTTTGCCCATTTCATTATAATTATGCCTTTACTTGGTTACATGGAAAAAACAAAGCCAGTTCCAATGAGTATTGCTGAACCAATAATATCATCGGGTTCTGGAAATTTTGCTGCGGCTAAAAAAGACAAAACAATCAGCTAAATGAACAAGATTTTATCTGCTATTTTACTTACAATTGTAATCAGTACCAAATTGTTTGCAGCTGGAGATGCAACCAAACCCATGAGTGTGGATTGGTCTTTTAATGGTTTTTTTGGAAAATTTGATCGAGCACAACTTCAGAGAGGATTTCAAGTATATAAAGAGGTTTGTGCTTCTTGCCACTCAATGAAATATTTAAGTTATAGAAACTTAGGTGAAAAGGGTGGGCCTGAATTTTCCGAACAAGAGGTCAAAGCCATAGCTGCAAGTTACCAAATAAAAGATGGCCCCAATGAACAAGGTGAAATGTTCGAAAGAGCTGGTTTGCCAAAAGATAAATTTAAAAGTCCATATCCAAATAAAAATGCCGCTCGTTCAGTTAACGGAGGAGCTTATCCTCCAGATATGTCAGTTTTGGTTAAAGCAAGATCAGGTGGTTCAAATTATATTTATTCAATCTTAATGGGGTACGATGATAAACCACCTTCTGGAATGAAAATTGAAGATGGTGTGTATTATAACAAGTATATGGCTGGAAACAAAATCAGAATGTCAAAACCTTTGAATGAGGGGAGTGTGGAATATAGCGATGGCACAAAAGCAACAGTTTCTCAAATGTCAAAAGATGTTACAGCTTTCTTAACTTGGACGGCAGAACCTCATCTTGAAAAAAGAAAAAGAATAGGATTTAAAACAATAATATATTTACTAATTTTTAGTGTATTAGTTTTCTTATCAATGAAAAAGATATGGTCACGTGTTGAAACGAAAATGTAAAATATCGCCGTCTTTAACAATATAATCTTTTCCTTCGATTCTAAGTTTACCATTATCTCTACAACCATTCTCTCCATTAAATTCAATATAATCTTCATAAGATACGACCTCAGCTTTAATAAAACCTCTTTGAAAATCTGTATGAATTACTCCAGCAGCATTAGGTGCTTTGCTATTTTCTTTGACCGTCCATGCCTTTGACTCTTGCGGTCCAGCAGTAAAATAAGTACAAAGTTCTAATGATTTATAGCTGGACTTAATTAGCCGATCCAAACCAGTTTCTTTAAGTCCAATTTCACTCATAAAATCTTTTGCATCTTTTTCTCCCAAGTCATTTATTTGCTGCTCTATTTCTGCGGAAATAAGCACAACCTCGTCCTTTTTATGTTTATCAATTATTTCTTTTGTATAATTGTTTCCTTCAACAACGCTACTTTCGTCAGTATTGCAGGCTATAATTTTTGGTTTTAAACTTAAAAGATTAGACATTTTAATAATTTTTTCATCGAAATCATTTCTCAAATTATGAATCGAATCCCCTTTTTTTAAACTTTCATAAGCTCTGATTAAAAGATTTTCTAAATCATCATTATCAATCTTTAACTTTTTTTTCTTATCTAATCTTTTCTCTAAAGACTCAATATCTGCCAACATCAGTTCAGTTTCTATTATTTCAAGGTCTCTCATTGGATTGACTGTTTTGTTAACATTTTGAATATCATTTGAGTCGAAGCATCTTAACAAATGCACTATTGCGTCGACTTCTCTTATATGAGAAAGAAACTTATTACCCAATCCTTCACCTTTTGATGCACCTTCGACTAGTCCCGCTATATCAACGAATGTGATTAACGTGTTCACAATTTTTTCAGATTTTGCAATTTTTGCAATTTTATCTAATCTTATATCTGGTACAGCAACAACGCCTATATTTGGCTCTATGGTACAAAAAGGGAAGTTGGCAGCCTCAGCGTTTTTAGACTTTGTTAAGGCATTAAAAGTAGTTGATTTACCAACATTTGGCAAACCAACAATTCCACATTTAAAACTCATAATATATTATTCACTTTGCTATTAAATTCATCAAATTTTTTATTTATTAAAAGCTCCATATTGTTTTTAATATAAAGAAAAGAGTTATTTATAATCTTAAGCTCATTGTCCTTAAAATCAGTTAAGACATATTTTTCAACTAACTCCTTATTTCCTGGGTGATCAATGCCAATCCTTATTCTATTATAGTCATTTCCAATATTTTCAGAAATTGATTCTAAACCGTTATGCCCACCATTCGAACCACCATTTTTCACTTTAATTTTTCCAGTTTCTAAATCAAGATCATCATGGCAAACAAAAATATTGTTATTATTAATTTTAAAAAATTGTTTTATTTCGGCAATAGCAACGCCAGATAAGTTCATAAATGTTAGTGGTTTTAAAAAGAAAAATTTTTTGTCATAGATGTTTTTCTCAGCAAATAAACTTTTAAACTTTTTTTTGTAAATAGTATTTGAGTCAAAAAAATCTAAAATAATGTATCCAGCATTATGCCTGTTTCTTTGATATTTTTGGTCTGGATTACCTAGACCTGCGAGCAAGAACATTATTTCTTGTCGGCACTCTCTTTCTTCTCTTTATCGTTTGAAGCCTTATCAGTACCATCAGCTTTAGCATCATCAGTTTTTGCTTCATCGCCACCTTCTGTGGTAGACGCAGCCTCAGCTTCAGCAGCTGGCTCAGGTTCTTTAACTACTGTAGGAGCAGCAACAGTTGCAATTGTAAAATCTCTATCTTTAATAGTTGGAATAACCCCCTCCGGAAGCTTAATTGCTGAAATACGTATAGTCTCACCAATTTCTTTTTCAGCTAAATCAACAATTAGTTCAGATGGTATTTTGTCTGCTGGGCAGTCAAGTTCAATTTTTCGTCTGACTATATTTAACACTCCACCCATTTTAAGCCCAGGACAAGTTTCTTCATTAAGAAACTTTACTGGTATCCAAACAATTACTTTTGTATTTGCAGATAATTTTTGAAAATCTACATGAATTGGCTGATTAGATAAATTGTCAAATTCAACGTCTCTTGGTAAAACCTCAAATTCTTTACCTTCAAGAGTTATTTTCACTACTTTACTTTTGAAGTTTGTTGTTTTTAGAAAGTGATCTAATGTTGTTTTCTTTATGCTTAAACTTATATTTTTTTCTATATCACCGTACAGTATTCCAGGAACAAAGCCGTCTGATCTGAGTTTATTCAATTCAGATTTTTTTTTAGTATCTCTAACTTTAGCTTCAATGATATTGTTTTGATCGCTCATAATTTGAAGTTTTGTACATTAAAGATTTAAAAAGACAAGTATGATAATTTTAATAAATTGAGACCTATTTAAAGAGTTTTGATACTGATTTTGATATAGAAATACGCTTAATTGCCTCGGCAAATAAAGTCCCAACACTAATAGTTTGAAATTTTGCTGATTTTTTTATTTTTTTAATATTCATAATAGAATTAGAAATAATAAATTTTTTAATTTTTGAGGTGTTTATTTTCTTTACAGCTTCTCCAGTTAAAACACCGTGAACTACATAAGCATAAACATCTTTTGCACCTTTGCTTTTTAAAGCAGCTGCAGCATTAACTATTGTTCCCCCGCTATCTACCAAGTCATCAATAATCACACATACTTTGTTTTTAACATTTCCTATGACGTTCATAACTTCAGATTTTCCCGGACCAGATCTCCTCTTATCTATTATTGCTAAATCTGCGGACAGCCTCTTTCCAATCGCCCTGGTTCGCTCTACCCCACCTACATCAGGCGCTACACAAACTAAATTTTTAGATTTAATATTTTTTTTTATATGTTGAACAAATGTTGGTCCGGCAAATAAATTATCAACAGGAATATCAAAGAAACCTTGGATTTGATTTGCATGGAGATCCATTGTTAATACTCGACTTGCACCTGACCCCATAAGAAGATTGGCAAAAAGTTTTGCACTTATTGGAGATCGTGGGGAAACTTTTCTATCTTGTCTCGCATAAGCAAAATAAGGAAGAACTGCTGTAATACTCTTTGCAGACGCTCTTCTTAGTGCATCAATACAAATTAAAAGTTCCATGATACTGTCATTTACGGGTGTACATGTACTTTGAATTATAAATACATCTTGACCTCTCATATTTTCGTTAATTTCTACGTATACCTCTCCATCAGCAAATCTAATAATTTTAGTATCAACAAGTTTTTTATTTAATTTTTTAGCAATTTCCTTCGATAATTCTCTATTATTTGTACAGGATATTATTTTCATTTTTATGATTCTTTTTTTACTATTATAGAAATATTTCTTCCATAATCATATTCATTTTTATGCACAGATCTACGATAACTGTAAAATAGATTTGGATTAGAGTATGTATCAATTTTATGAATTTCAACATTCTTTTTTTGCAATCCTGCCTCTATAAATTTTTCTTGTGCAAATTGTTTCAAATTAAATAAAATTTTGTTTTTTTTTATTTTAAAAAGCTTTTTATATTTTTT
>VMHT01059227.1_pt1 | contig 29348 bp, 27 predicted proteins | sample 4693611 | NCBI WGS metagenome assembly VMHT01 (sample SAMN12280063, study PRJNA550983) | marine metagenome | isolation source: seawater sampled from same location over 5 years 0.02-0.2 micron viral filtrate | place: USA: collected off the coast of southern California halfway between the port... ... | reverse complement strand
GCGGGCGCGATCTTCCTTGGCCAATGGACGCCGGAGGCGATTGGCGATTACGTCGGCGGGCCGAACCACGTTCTGCCCACGGCGCGGTCGGCGCGCTTCTCTTCGGGGCTGTCGGTGTTGGATTTCATGAAGCGCACCACCTTGGCTCAGATGTCGCCCGAAGCCCTCAAAGCCATCGGCCCGGCGGCAGAGCGGTTGGCCCAGTCAGAGAGCCTTAAGGCGCATGGCCTGTCGGTCACCGCGCGCCTGCGCAAGCTGAACGACTAGGGCGGCGGGGCAGGGGGGGCAGAAGCCGCCTGCGCAGGAGGCAGGGCGCTGCCCGCTGTGCCCCCGGGCGCGACATTCGCCACCGGGCATGCTCTCGCGCATTGCCCCCTTCCCACCGCTGCGCTATCCACGAAATGGTATCGCCAGCAAAAAGGATGCGTCCATGACCCGCATCACCCATATCGCGCTTGATGACGCGAACATGCCGCCCCCCACGCCTGAGATCGATCAGGAGCGTAAGGTGGCCATGTTCGACCTGCTGGAAGAGAACAGCTTTGTCCTGCCCGAACGGGAGAAGGGCCCGGTGCCCGAAGGGCCTTATCATCTGTCCCTGTCCATCCGCGACAAGCGGCTGGTCTTTGATGTGGAGACCGAAGCGGCTGAAAAGGCAGCGGAATTCCACCTTTCCCTCGGCCCGTTCCGGCAGGTGGTGAAGGATTACTTCCAAATCTGCGAAAGCTATTTCGAGGCGGTCAAGAAACTGCCCCCCAGCCAGATCGAGACGATCGACATGGCCCGGCGCGGCATCCACAACGAAGGCTCCCGCGTGCTGCAAGAGCGCCTGTCGGGCAAGGCCGAGATCGACACCGACACCGCGCGGCGGCTCTTTACCCTGATCTGCGTTTTGCATTTCGGCGGATAAATGAAGCAGCTGCTGCCTCAATCCGTTCTCTTTTGCTGCGACCACAACGCCGTCCGTTCGCCCATGGCCGAAGGCTTGATGAAGAAATTCTACGGCACCGGCACCTATGTGCAGTCCGTGGGCGTCAAGAACGACATGGAGATCGACGGCTTTTCCATCGCCGTGTGCAGTGAATTGGATGTGCAGTTGGACCGGCATCGCAGCCGCAGTTTCGATGAGATGGAGGAATGGGGCGACGATCTGGGGTCATTCGATCTGATCATCGCGCTGAGCCCCGCCAGCCAGCGCCGGGCGCTGGAGCTGACGCGGTTTTACCATCTCGACGTGGAATATTGGCCGATCCTTGATCCCACGGGACTGGGCGAGAGCCGCGAGGCCAAACTCACCCAGTTTCGCGCCGCCCGCGATCAGATCGTCGGACGGCTGATTGACCGGTTCGGACCGCCGCTAAACGAAAGCTGAACAGTTAGGTGTTGGAGCAGGCCGCCGCGGCGCTCTGGCCATAGGCTTTCCACGTGCTCCAGAAGGCGTTGTCGCTTTTGTTGTCGGACTGACGCATTTCCTGCAAACGGTGCGGGTCGCGGAAAATCTTGGCGCCCTGGCGCTGATCCGAGCGCGACAACGTCTGATCCGCCACCGCTTGTACGCAGCCACAACGCGCGTGGCTGGAGCCGCGGCGCCCATCGGCCAAGCAGGCCTTTTGAATGGGTCCTGTGGCGAAAAGCACCGGCGTCGGGGAGAAACGTCCCACGGCGGCATCGCTGGAATAACGTGATCCGCCACAACCCGCCAAGACGACGAGCGCCATCAAACTTGCAACTGTCCGCATTGATTTGCCCTATTGTTTTGGACCATGGGGTTTTCCCCTTGTGGCCCGGTCTGCTCTGCCCATCACTATGCCGCAAAATGGGGCTTCGCGCAATTCTCCTTTGGGGGCAAAGCACCTTGGCCTGCGATAAAGCGCCGCGAAGGGCGCGAAGCGGGCTCTGGCACGCTCATGGCCAATTGACGCAGGCGCGGCACTGCGCCATATCCCCTTGCATGACACCGCTTGAAAATATCCGCAATTTCTCCATCGTGGCGCATATCGACCACGGCAAATCCACGCTGGCCGACCGGTTGATCCAACTCACCGGCACGGTCGCCGAACGCGACATGCAAAGCCAGCTTCTGGATAACATGGATATCGAGCGGGAGCGGGGCATCACCATCAAGGCCAACACCGTCCGCATCGAATACCCTGCCAAGGACGGCAAGACCTATGTGCTGAACCTGATCGACACGCCCGGACACGTCGACTTCGCCTATGAAGTCGCGCGCTCCATGCATGCGGTCGAAGGCTCGCTGCTGGTGGTCGACGCCACCCAGGGCGTCGAGGCGCAGACGTTGGCCAATGTCTATACCGCCATCGATGCGGATCATGAGATCGTGCCGGTCCTGAACAAGGTCGACCTGCCCGCCTCTGACCCCGACCGCGTGCGCGAACAGATCGAGGATGTGATCGGCATCGACGCCTCCGATGCCTGCCTGATCTCAGCCAAAACCGGCATCGGCATCCCCGACGTGCTAGAAGCGATCGTCAATAAACTGCCGGCACCTAAGGGCGGCGACCCCGATGCGCCACTCAAGGCGATGCTGGTGGACAGTAAATATGACCAATACCTTGGCGTCATCTGTATCGTCCGGATCATCGACGGCACCCTGAAAAAGGGCGACCGCATTCGCATGATGAAGACCGGCGGCACCTATGACGTGGACGATGTGGGCGTTTACCGGCCCAAGATGACCGGCGTCGAAAGCCTCGGCCCCGGCGAGATCGGTTATCTGAACGCCTCGATCAAACAGGTCCGCGACACCCGCGTGGGCGACACGATCACCCATGAAAAGCGCAAGTGTGAAACCCCGCTGCCGGGCTTTAAGCCCTCGGTGCCGGTGGTTTTCTGCGGTCTCTTCCCGGTCGACGCCAATGACTTCGAAGACATGCGCGATGCGATCGAAAAGCTCGCCCTGAACGATGCCTCCTTCACCTATGAGATGGAAACCTCTGCCGCGCTTGGCTTTGGCTTCCGCTGCGGTTTCCTTGGCCTGCTGCACCTCGAAGTGATCCGCGACCGGCTTGAGCGTGAGTATGACATCGACCTGATCACCACCGCCCCTTCGGTGATCTATCACGTCCATATGAAGGACGGGGAGATGCAGGAGCTGCACAACCCCGCCGACATGCCCGACATGACGCTGGTGGACCACATGCAAGAGCCGCGGATCAAGGCGACGATTCTCGTGCCCGATGAATACCTTGGCGATGTGCTGAAGCTCTGCCAAGACCGCCGCGGCATTCAAGAAGACCTGACCTATGCTGGTTCGCGGGCGATGGCCGTCTATGACCTGCCGCTGAACGAGGTGGTGTTTGATTTCTACGACCGGCTGAAGTCGGTCACCAAGGGCTACGCCAGCTTTGACTACCAGATGATCGGCTACCGGCAGGACAATCTGGTCAAGATGCAGATCCTCGTGAACGACGAGCCGGTGGATGCGCTCTCGACCATGGTGCACCGCGACCGCGCCGAGATGCGCGGCCGAGCGATGGTAGAAAAACTTAAAGACCTGATCCCGCGTCACATGTTCAAGATCCCGATCCAAGCGGCCATCGGCGGCAAAGTGATCGCGCGCGAGACGCTGTCCGCGATGCGCAAGGACGTGACGGCGAAGTGTTACGGCGGCGATGCGACGCGGAAGAAGAAGCTGCTGGAGAAGCAGAAGGCAGGTAAAAAGAAGATGCGCCAGTTCGGGAAAGTGGATATCCCGCAGGAGGCGTTTATTTCGGCGCTAAAGATGGACAGCTGAGGCTGTCCATCTCTAAGTTCAAACCAAAATTCAGTTGATCGCTTTTTTGAGCGAATGTACCTGTGCCAGTTTGCTGGCAGCTGGCTACATCAAGATGTCGCGTTTTGATGTCTGATAGTAAGTTGTTTTGCTAACATACCTGCCAGCAAGTATTCCATCTTTGGTACAACTTCTTCATTCAATTGCCCGCCATTTTCTTCGAACCGGCTGTCTCCATCTTCGAGAGCTTCGTAGTAAGGTTGACGGTTCTCAACTATTTGTTCAGGGATAGAGTATCCACCGGGGAGCAAGAATTGTTCCTTCGCGCACAGTACGAGGTATGAGGTGGCACGGGAGGTTCTACCATTGCCTTCTGTAAAGGGGTGTATCCAGTTCAATCGCCACATAACAACTGATGCCAGATGGATCCCTGAAGCTGTTTCCCAATTGTCGTTAACATAGTCACAAAGATCTTCGACTAACTCGGCGACTAAGTGGCCCTCCGGCGGGGTATGCTTGCTTTCGTTGATTATCACCCCACCAGGGCGCCAACTGCCAGCATAAGCGTCCAGCCCTTCAATCGCACAACGATTCAGATCAAGCAGCATTGAAGGCCTGAGCCTGAACCTTCCGCCCCGATCAATGCTTTCCAGAATATAGTCTCTCACTCGATCAGCTTGAAGAAGAGCATTGGCTGCTTCTTTCTCAGCCTTTTCGACCGAACCCGAGATCAGCGAGGCGGATTCCGCCTCGCTATGCCGAATGCGAAGTTCATCACTCATTTGGCTGCCAGCTTGCGTGCCTCGTTTTCCACCATTTCTTTAGTGATCATGGGGTTTTCGAAGGCTGAATTGCCGTAAGCAAAACTCATCCGCTGTTCGATCATTTCTGCGTCGCTCATCGTAGCTTTGCGTGCCTCGTTCAAAAGGTAATTGAGCTGGTTTTGTTGTTCAACAGTCATTGCTGCTTTCTCCTGTTTTCTCCACGATAACATGGATCCGCCATTTCGAAAGTCGAAAGCGAACGTGTTCCTTAGATCGTGATAAAATGGTTTTCCAGGCCCTTGATGATGTTTTAGGTTAAAATCTTCTCGCTAGTGGCGGAGCTAAGCTGACCAATATCTTTCTTTCTGATTAGTAGGTGGCAGGCATTGTCTTAGTCGCGAACCAATGTACACCGCCCCCACCATATGCGACCTTCCGCACCCAACCACCGCCGCCACAGGACCGCCACCCATGACCACCACCCCCTGCATCCTCTGCGTCGCCATCACCGGCTCCGTTCCCACCAAAGCCGCCAACCCCGCCGTGCCGATCTCGATCGCCGAGCAGGTCGAGTCGACCCACGCAGCCTTCGAAGCCGGGGCCGCCATTTGCCACGCCCATGTGCGCATCGACGATGAAACCCCATCCTCCGACCCCGAGAAATTCGCGCGGCTGATGGAAGGCGTGCAAAATCACTGCCCTGGCATGATCATCCAGTTCTCCACCGGCGGGCGCTCGGGCGCGGGGCGGGAGCGGGGTGGGATGCTCTCGCTCCGGCCCGACATGGCCTCGCTGTCGGTCGGGTCCAACAATTTCCCGACGCGGGTTTATGAGAACCCGCCGGAACTGGTCGATTGGCTGGCCTCGGAAATGAAAACCCACGCGGTCAAACCCGAGATCGAGGCCTTTGACCTCAGCCACATCCACAAAGCCGCCGAAATGAACCGCGACGGTCGCATTCCCGGCCAGCTTTATGTGCAATTCGTCATGGGCGTGAAAAACGCCATGCCGGTGGACCGTGAGACCTTTGATTTCTACATCCAGACGCTCAACCGCCTCGCGCCCGATGCGCAGTGGTGTGCCGCCGGGATCGGGCCGAACCAGATTGTGTTGAACGAATGGGCCATCGCCGCGGGCGGCCATACCCGCGCGGGGTTGGAGGATAACGTGCGGCTGGACCGCGATACGCTGGCGCCCTCCAACGCCGCGCTGATCCTGCGGGCGGCTGATTTATGTGCGAAATACGACCGCCCTATCGCCACGCCTGCACAAGCGCGTGAGATTCTGGGTCTGCGCCCGGCATAGGCTTGCCGCAAGAAGGGCGCTGCGTTGAAATGCGGGGCGGGGCAGCTATGTCCCGTTCCAGTAACCAACAGGAGCCTGAAATGTCCCAGACCCGCCGCCATTTCCTTGCCACCTCCGCCGCCGCCGCTGGCATCGTAACCCTGCTGCCCTTCGCCGCCCGTGCCGCCGCGCATAGCGGTGACACATTCGACACTAGCGCAGGGCCGATCACGGTGCATCCCGTCGACCACGCCTCTATCGTGCTAGAGACACCAGCGGGGGTGATCTATGTCGATCCAGTGGGCGAGCCCGCGCAATACAGCGACTTCCCCGCCGCCGATCTGATCCTCATCACCCATGAGCATGGCGACCACTACAACGCCGATACGCTGGCCGCGCTGGCCGGGGATGAGGTGCAGATCATCACCAACCCCGCCGTCTTTGACATGCTGCCCGAGGCGCTTGCCGCGAAGGCCAGCAAGATCGCCAATGGCGAAAGCACCGAGTTTAACGGCCTGCCGATCGACGCGATCCCGGCCTATAACATCACCGAAGAGCGCAAGAAGTTTCACCCCGAGGGGCGCGACAACGGCTATATCCTCGGCTTCGACGGCTTCCGCGTCTATATTTCGGGCGACACCGAAGACACCGCCGAGATGCGCGGGCTGACCGATATCTCGCTGGCATTCGTGTGCATGAATCTGCCGTTCACTATGGATTCAAACGCTGCCGCCTCTGCCGTGGCTGAGTTCAAACCGACTTACGTCTACCCCTATCACTTCCGGGGCAAAGATGGCGGCACGCAAGACCCCGAAGAGTTCGCCAAACGGGTCGGCACCGATGTCGAAGTCAAATTCGGCGACTGGTATTAATCTCGAACCCTTTCGGTCACGCCCCAGCGGCGTGACCGTTTTACCGGACAGGGCCGATCCATCAGATCAGCCGATTCCGGGGTGCAAAGCGGGGCGTTTGTCTCTCACACCGCCGCCCGCGCTCATTTTTCGCTTAACAAATTCAAGAGCCTAACTGCTCCCTCTTCAGATGGCTGAAGTTTCGCTTGATCGCTTTCGGTCCGCGGACTAGCGTGACCTGCGACAAATGCGAAACTATGTTTTGCATTGCGAAACAAGTCTCTGGGAGGAGCCTACATGACAATCTTTAAAAACCTGAGCTGCGCCGCAGCTCTGGCGCTGGCTGGTGGCGCGGTAAGCGCTGAAACTGTATTGATTCACGGTGAAGCTGGGCCCAACCGCGGTGCACGCGCCGACGCTTTGCAGTGGTTCGCCGATCAGGTCGCCGAGCGTTCGGACGGCGACATGCGATTCGACATCCAGTGGGGCGGGGCGCTGTTCAAAGCCAACGCCGCTGTGCAATCCATCGCCGATGGCGTGGCCGACACCGGTTCGGTCATCGCAGTCTACTACCCGCAAGAGATGGCCGGCTACGGCATCGCCGACCTGCCGGTGAACAACCCCGACGCTTGGGTCGGCATGCGCGCCACGGATGAGCTGATGCGCTCCAGCCAAGCGATCCAAGACGATCTGGCCGACAAGAACCTCGTCTATATCGGCACTTGGACCACCAGCCAGGTAAACATCGGCTGCAAGGGCGGCGCGATCAAATCCGTGGCGGATATCTCGGGCAAGAAGGTCCGCGGCGTGGGTGCTTACGGTAAGGTTTTCGGCGAGCAGGGCGCGAACATGGTCAACATGTCGATCTATGACGCCTACCAAGGGCTCGACACCGGGCTGATCGACTGTTCGCAGGGCTACAGCTATGCCGTGGCGGCCCTGAAGCAGGCCGAGGTGATGGACAGCTACACGATCCTCGACTGGGGTCAGGTCGGCGGTCTGGGCATCTTCATGAACAAGGACATGCACGACAGCCTGACGCCTGAGCAGCAGGAAACGCTGGCCTCTGTCGGGTCCGACATGGCGGATGAGTTTGGCCGAATGATCACAGAGGCCAACGACAACGCTATCGCTTCGATGAAAGAGCAGGGCGTCGAAGTCATCACCCTTCCCGGAGAAGACCGCACGCAACTCGTTGAAGCTGGCAAGAAGTTCCTCGACGAATGGGTGCAAACTGCCAGCTCTGCCGGTCTGCCGGGCGACGAACTGCTGGAAGAGTATAAGGGCCTTATCGCCAAATACACCGAGCAGCGCGATGCCGATGGCTATCCTTGGGAAGCCAAAAGCAACTGATCGCTAACCTAGGGAGGGGCAGCATATGTTGGTAAATCTGGAGAAAATCCTGTTGGGATTGGGCGCTTTGGCGGTGATCGCCTTGGGGGTGTTGATCACCTCCAATGTGATCGCCCGCGCGCTCTTTGCTAGTCAGGTGCCCGATAGCGTGACCATGGTGCGAGAGCTCATGGTCGCCGCCATCCTGCTGCCCCTCGCCGCCGCCACCGCTGCCCGCGCGCATGTCTCGGTTGCCTTTGTGACCGACCGATTTCCCGACCGCGCGCGTTCGGTGCTGATCGTGGCGGGCTCTGCCATCGGGATGCTGGCGCTGGCGCCGCTAATCTATTCCGGCGGTCGCGAGTTCTTTGCCGTGGTCGAAAAGGGCAGCTTTTTCTACGGAGACCTCAATCTGCCGAAATGGCCCGGGCGGCTTTTGTTCCTGATCGGGATGATCGCGACCTTCCTGCGGCTGGCCGAACTAACGTGGCGCGATGGGCGCACCGTGCTGGCAGGCGGCGTGGTCTCTGACGAACAACAACATGCGGCCGACCTTCTGGCCGAGAAGGACGTGCTGTAATGGATGCCTCAACCATCGGTATGATCGCCTTCGCGGCGGTTCTGATCCTGCTCGCCCTGCGCGTGCCGATTGCCTTCACGCTGGCGGCAGTGGCAACCGTCGCTACCTTCTTTATCTTCGCCTTCCGCACCGGGACCTTCATGCCCGAACGTGCGATCAAGGCGACGACTTCGATGGTGTTTTCCAACTCCTTCGACCTCATTCACTCTTACGACCTGTCGATGATCCCGCTTTTCGTGGCGCTCGGACATATCGCGTATCGCGCGGATATTACGACGAAAATCTACCATGCGGCCAAGGTCTGGCTGACCCGCCTGCCGGGTGGGGTGGCCATGGCCTCCGTCATGGGCTGCGGGGGCTTTTCCGCGATCACCGGCTCATCCATCGCCTGCGCCTCGACCATGGGTAAGATCTGCACGCCCGAGATGCTGCGCATGGGCTATGACCCGCGTCTGGCCACAGCTTCGGTCGCGGCGGGGGGCACATTGGGCTCGCTCATTCCCCCGTCGGTTCTGTTCATCATCTACGGCATTTTCACCGAGACTTCGATCTCGTCGCTATTCCTCGCGGGTGTTCTGCCGGGGCTGCTGACGTTGGCGGGCTTTGTGCTGGTCATCGCCGTCTGGGTCTGGCGCGATCCGGCGGTAGCACCCTCGACCGACCAACGCTACAGTGCGCGTGAGCGTTGGCAGGCGGCCCTTGATAGCTGGCCCGCGATCCTGCTTTTCGTGCTGATCATTGGCGGCATCTACGGCGGCATCTTCACCGCGACCGAGGCCGCCGCCGTCTGCGTCGTCTCCGCCACGCTGATCGGTTTCGTGCAGCGCAAGCTGGATTGGGCTGGCCTCTGGGCCGCGGTCAAGGAGACCTGCGTGCAGACCTCCGCGATCTTCCTCATCGCCGCCAGTGCCAAGATCTTTGTAGCCTTCGTCGCGCTGACAGGGGTCGCGGGCACCATCGTCGGGTTCGTATCGGATGCGCAGATGTCGCTGGTTGTGCTGATGCTCTGCATTGCGCTGATCTATCTGCTCTTGGGCATGTTCCTTGATCCCATCGGTATCATGGTGCTGACGCTGCCGCTGATGATCCCGCTGGTGGAGAGCTATGACCTTAACCTCATCTGGTTCGGCGTCGTGGTCATCAAACTGCTGGAGATTGGCCTCATCACACCGCCCGTGGGCCTCAACGTCTTTGTCATCGCCAATGTGGTGGGCCGCGAAGCGCCGATTGACAAGATCTTTGCGGGCATCACACGGTTCCTCAGCGTCGACTTCATCGTGCTGATCCTCATCATGTCCTTCCCGATGATCTCGCTTTTGATCCCGATGGCGGCAAGATGAACAAGGCGGCGTCTGATACCGTCACGGACCGTAAGTTCGCCAATACGCTGGCGCGGGGTCTTGGCATTTTGCGCGCGTTCCGCGCCAGCGACAGCGGGCTGAGCCACGCGCAGATCGCCGAGCGGACGGGCCTGCCGAAACCGACCGTTTCGCGGCTGACCTATACGCTATGCGAGTTGGGCTATCTGGCGCATGGCGGGCGGAACGATAAATTCCGGCTGGGGCCGGCGGCGATTGCGCTCGGCTCGGTCGCCTCTGTCGCGGTCAGTTTCGTCGATATGGCGTCAGATGCGATGCAGCAATTGGCCGACGAGACCCGCACGCTGGCGCTGATCGCGGTGAGGGATGGCGACCGGATGATGCTGGTGCGCACTTGGCGTCCGCATACCGCCTCGACCATCTGGTTGGAGCCAGGCCATCGCATCCCGGTCTATGGTTCGTCCTCGGGCCTCGCCACGCTGGCCAGTCTGAACGAAGACCGGTTTGACGCGCTCGACCCGGATGAGCGGCTGCGCAATTTCCGCCGCGAGGGGTATGAGCAATTGCTGGCGCAGGGTTTTGTCCTCGCCCCGCCTGAAACCCGCTATGCCCGCAGTATCAACGCTGTGAGCGTGCCTTATTACGCAGGGGAATTCGGCGAGCCTGTGGCCTTCACCTGCGGCGCTTTGCCGGGCGACTTGCCCGACAGCCGCATTCTGTCACAAGTGGGACCAGCGCTGCGCGACGTGGTCAGCGGCATCGAACAACGCACCGGACGGGCACCGGCCCTGTCCCGGCGCGGATAGATCAAGGAGTTACTGATATGACCGACAAGATTGCCTATTCCCGCCATGACGACATCGTCGTGCTGCGCATCGAAAACCCGCCCGTCAACGCGCTGAGCCAAGCCGTGCGGCAGGGGCTTTCCGACGGCATGGACCGCGCTGAGGCCGAAGACGGCGTGCGGGCCGTGATGATCGTGGGCGAGGGCCGCGCCTTTATCGCGGGCGCCGACATCACCGAGTTCGGCAAGCCGCCGATGGAGCCGCATCTGCCCAGCCTCTGCAACCGGATCGAAGCCTCGCCGCTTCTGGTCGTGGCCTCCATGCATGGCGTCAGCCTTGGTGGCGGTCTCGAAGTCGCGCTCTCGGCGCATTACCGCATCGCCCAGCCCTCGGCCCGCGTCGGTCTGCCCGAAGTGCACCTCGGCCTGATCCCCGGCGCAGGCGGGACACAACGCCTGCCGCGCCTCATTGGCGTTGAACCCGCGCTGGATGCCATCACCACGGGCCGCCACATCAAGGCACCGCAGGCGCTTGAGATGGGCATCGTCGACCGCGTGGAGGAGGGCGATCCGCAGGAGGTTGGTCTCGCTTACGTTCGCGAGCTGCTCGACAGCGGCGCCGAACGCCGCCCGATCTGCGAGATGCCCGCGCCTGCGCCGATCGACTGGGATGCCGCCTATGAAGCGACGCTGAAGAAAGGCCGCGGCCAGATTTCCCCCGCTGAGGCTGTCCGCGCCGTGCAGGCGGGTGTCGAGAAACCCTTCGAAGAGGGCATGAAAGCCGAGCGTCGCATCTTCTCGGAACTGATGAACACCGACCAGCGGCAGGGCATGATCCACGCCTTCTTCTCCGAACGCGCGGTCAGCAACCTGCCCGAGCTGAAAGGCGTCGAGCCGCGCGAACTGAAAGCCATTGGCGTGATCGGCGGCGGCACCATGGGGGCAGGGATCGCTACCGCAGCGCTGCTGTCCGGCTTCTCGGTCGTGCTGATCGAGATGAAGGACGAGGCCGCCAAGGCCGCGCATGAGCGTATCTCCGGCAACCTCCAAGGCGCGCTGAAACGTGGCAAAATCGATCAGGGGAAATTCGATCACCTGACCGGCGACGCCCTCACCGTTTCCACCGAGTACGCCAGCCTGTCGGACGTCGATCTGGTGGTCGAAGCGGTGTTCGAGGATATGGACGTCAAAAAGCAGGTCTTCGGCAGACTCGACGCGGTCTGCAAACCGGGCTGCGTGCTGGCCTCCAACACCTCCTATCTCGACGTGAACGAGATCGCCGCCAGCACCAAGCGCCCCGAGGACGTGATCGGGCTGCACTTCTTCTCGCCCGCCCATGTGATGAAACTGCTTGAGGTCGTTGTCGCCGACAAGACCGCGAAAGATGTGGTCGCCACGGGCTTTGCCTTGGGCAAGGCGCTCGGCAAGATCAGCGTGCGCGCGGGCGTCTGCGATGGCTTCATTGGCAACCGCATCCTCGCCACCTACCGCACCGCGGCGGACCACATGGTGCTGGACGGCGCAAGCCCCTACAAGATCGACGCGGCGCTTGAGAAGTTCGGCTTCGCCATGGGCCCCTTCGCGGTGGCCGATCTGGCCGGGCTCGACATCGGCTGGGCCACACGCAAGCGCAAGGCCGCCACGCGCCACCCCGAGGAGCGGGTGCCGACCTATATCGACCGGCTCTGCGAGCAGGGCCACTTCGGCCAGAAGACCGGCCAAGGCTACTACATCTACGAAAAGGGCAAACGCGGCGGCACGCCGAACCCGGAAATCACCCGCCTGATCGAGGAAGAGCAGAAGGAGCGCGGCATCGCCCCGCGCGAGTTCACCGATGCAGAGATCGTGCGCCGCTACATGTGCGCCATGGTCAACGAGGCCGCCAAGGTGCTGGAAGAGGGCATCGCGAAACGCCCGCTCGACATCGATATGACGCTGCTCTTTGGCTACGGCTTCCCGCGCTATTGGGGTGGCCCGATGAAATGGGCCGACATTCAGGGCCTGCCCAACGTCCTCGCCGCGATCGAAGGCTTTGCCGATAAAGACCCTTGGTTCTGGAAACCAGCGCCGCTGCTGGTCGAACTGGTCAAGACCAACCGCACTTTTGATGATCTGAACAAGGAAGCTGCCAAATGAAACAGGCTGTCATCGTCTCTGCCGTCCGTACCGGGCTGGCCAAATCCTTCCGCGGGTCATTCAACATGACCCACGGTGCCACCATGGGCGGCCATGTCGTCGCCGAGGCCGTCAAACGCTCGGGCGTTGATCCTTCGGCCATCGAAGACGTAATGATCGGCTGCGGCTACCCCGAAGGGGCCACCGGCTCGAACATCGCGCGCCAGATCGCCCTGCGCGCGGGCCTGCCGGTCACCGCCTCAGGCGTGACCGTGAACCGCTTCTGTTCTTCCGGTCTGCAGACCGTCGCCATGGCCGCCAACGCAATCTGCCAAGAGGGCGCAGGCCCGATGGTTGCAGGCGGGGTCGAGAGCATTTCGCTGATCCAGCCGGATGTGAAATCGGTGAAAGAGGCTTGGCTCAAGGAGCATAAGCCCGAGGTCTATATGGCGATGATCGACACCGCCGATATCGTCGCGAAACGCTACAATATCAGCCGCGAGGATCAGGACGCCTATGGCCTGCGCAGCCAGCAGTTGATTGCCGCAGCGCAGGAGGCCGGTCTTTTTGATGACGAAATCGTCCCGATGCAGACCACCATGGGCGTGCAGGACAAGGAAACCAAGGAGATCTCCACCCGCGAGGTCACAGTGGACCACGACGAATGCAACCGGCCCGGCACCACGCTCGAAGGGCTTGCGGGCCTGACGCCCGTGCGCGGCGAGGGGGCCTTCATCACCGCGGGCAACGCCAGCCAACTGTCGGATGGCGCTGCAGCCCTCGTGCTGATGGACAGCAAAGAGGCCGAGCAGCAGGGCCTGCAAGCCATGGGCGCGTTCAAAGGCTTCGCCGTCGCCGGCTGCGAGCCTGACGAAATGGGCATCGGCCCGGTCTTTGCAGTGCCACGTCTGCTGGAACGCCACGGGCTGACTGTCGATGACATCGACATATGGGAGTTGAACGAAGCCTTCGCGAGCCAAGCGCTCTACTGCCGCGATAAACTCGGCATCGACCCCGATAAATGCAACGTGAATGGCGGCTCGATCGCTATCGGCCACCCCTTCGGCATGACCGGGGCGCGGATGACCGGCCATATCCTGCGCGAAGGCCACCGCCGCGGCGCGAAACTCGGCGTGGTGACGATGTGCATCGGCGGCGGCATGGGGGCGGCTGGCCTCTTCGAAATCTACTAAAGGGGGCCGACATGGACCTGAGCTATACAGACGAAGAACGCGCCTTCCGCGAGGAGGTGCGCCAATTCCTCACCGAGAAACTGCCAAGCGAGCTTTCCGAAAAGGTGCGCCGTGGGCAGGAGCTTTCGAAGGATGATCACGAACGCTGGCACGCCATCCTGAACGATCAAGGCTGGCTGGCCACCAACTGGCCCAAGGAGTTCGGCGGGGCGGCGTGGAACGCCGTGCAGCGCCATATTTTCGAGGAAGAGGCCGCTGCCCATCACGCGCCGCGCATCGTGCCTTTTGGCCTGTCGATGCTGGCCCCCGTGCTGCAAAAGTTCGGCTCGAAAGAGCAGCAGGACTACTGGCTGCCGCGCATTCTCTCGGGCGAAGACTGGTGGTGTCAGGGTTATTCCGAGCCGGGCGCGGGGTCGGACCTCGCCTCGCTAAAAACCACGGCGGTCAAGGACGGCGACCACTACATCGTCAACGGCCAGAAGACATGGACCACACTTGGTCAGCACGCCAACATGATCTTCTGCCTCGTGCGCACCGACAAGGACGTGAAGCAGCAAGAGGGCATCTCTTTCCTGCTGATCGACATGGAGACGCCGGGCATCACCGTGCGCCCGATCATCCTGCTGGATGGCGGCGCCGAGGTGAACGAGGTATTCTTTGACAATGTCAAAGTGCCCGCCGAGAACCTCGTCGGTGAAGAGAACAAGGGCTGGACCTACGCCAAGTACCTGCTGACCCATGAGCGCACCAACATTGCCGGTGTGGGCTTCTCCCAAGCCGGTCTTCAGGCCGTGAAACGCATCGCGGAATCCGAAATGGCCGGGGGCCGCCCGCTGATCGAGAACCCGCATTTCGCCGCGCGTGTGGCACAGGCAGAGATTGATCTGATGGCCATGGCGACGACCAACCTGCGCATCATCTCCAAGGCCGCCGCAGGGCAGGCACCGGGGGTGGAAAGCTCCATGCTTAAGGTCAAAGGCACGATCATTCGGCAAGAGATCAATGATTTGGCGCGCCGTGCGGCTGGCGTCTATGCGATGCCCTTTGCCTCGGAAGCGGTAGCGGGCAGCAACGATGCGCTGCCTGACCCGAATGAGGCCGGCCCGGTGGCCGCGCAGTATTTCAACAACCGTAAGCTGTCGATCTTTGGCGGTTCTAACGAAATCCAGCGGCAGATCATCGCCAAGACAACGCTGGGAGGTGCAAAATGAATTTCGACCTAACCGAAGAGCGCCAGATGCTGCAAGACAGCCTGCGCCGTTTCCTGCGCGATAAATACGACACCGCCACGCGCAACGGTATTCTGGAAAGCGGTGCAGGTTTCTCTGCTGACATCTGGAACGGCTTGGCCGAATTGGGCGTCATCGGCGCGCTGTTCACCGAAGACCAAGGCGGCTTTGGCGGCGCGGGTTTCGACATCGCAGTGGTGTTCGAAGAACTGGGCCGCGCCGGTGTGGTCGAGCCACTGCTCGACAGCGCCGTGCTGGCTGGCGGCTTGATTGCCGATCTGGGCAGTGAAGCGCAGCAGGAACATATCGAGGCACTGATCGGCGGCACGTTGCAACTGGCCTTTGCCCATGGCGAGCCGACCAGCCGCTATGACCTTGAGCGCGTCACCACCACCGCGTCGCAAAACGGCGGTGACATCGTGTTGAATGGCCGCAAGGCCGTGGTGGCAAATGCCGAGGCTGCCGATATGCTCGTCGTCTCTGCCCGCGAAAGCGGAGAGGCTGGCGATCAGGCAGGCATTTCGCTGTTCCTTGTGCCAGCGGATACCAAAGGGCTCACCGTCACGGGCTACGCCCTGCTGGCCGGTGGCCGCGCCGCCGAAGTCACACTGGATGATGTGACCTTGCCCGAAAGCGCCCGCTTGGGCGAGACTGGCAAGGCGTTTGACGCTATCGAGGCCCGTGTGGCCGTGGCGACAACTGCGCTCTGCGCGGAAACGCTGGGCGCGATGGAAACCGCCTGCGATCTGACCCGCGAATACCTCGGCACGCGCAAGCAGTTCGGCCGCCCGATTGGTAGCTTCCAAGCGCTGGCGCACCGCATGTCGGACCTGCTGATTGACCTCGAACAGGCCCGCTCTGCCGTGATCAATGCCGCAGGCCATCTGGCTGACGACCGCGCCAGCCGCGAGCGTCACGTCTCAGCCGCAAAGAACCTGATGGGCCGCGTGGGCCGTCTGGTGGCCGAAGATACGATCCAGATGCACGGCGGCATCGCCATGACGCAGGAGTACGAACTGGCCCATATCGCCAAACGCATCGCCATGGCGGACCACCGCTTTGGCGACGTTGATCATCATCTGGAGCGGTTCATTGCACTATCCGCCGCATGAGGCACCGACCAGCGGGGTTCAACAGCTGATCGGGTTTCAACCCGACCTGTCGAACCCCGATGGCAGCACCCGCGTGACGCTCGATATTGGCCCGCAGCATCTGAACGTCTCGGGCGTGCTGCACGGGGGGTTGCATACGTTGCTCTTGGATGTGGCCACGGGCTTTGCCTGCGCGCGCCACTGCGCGATGAGCGGGCCCTTCGTGCCGATGCTGACCCTGTCGCTAACCACCGATTACATCTTGGCGGTGCGCGAGGGGCGGGTTGTAGCGACAGGCCGTGTCACCGGTGGAGGCTTCAAGATACTCTATGCCGAGGCGCAGTTGCATGATGTCGATGGCAAGCTGCTGTCGCGTGCGACGGGCGTTTTCAAAAGGGCGAAAACATGAGCGCACGGATCGAAGACCGCGGCGATCGATTGATCGTCTGGAACGGCAACGCCGAGAAACGCGGGGCGCTGACGCCAGAGCTTTATGAAGCGATTGCAGAGGCAATGCGCATGGCCGAAGACCCGCGCATCCGCGCGGTGATCCTCACCTCCGAAGGGCGCTTTTTCTGCGCGGGGGGAGATCTCAACGTATTGATCGAACGGCGCAAACTGACTGAGGCTGAGCGCCGCGAGCGGGTGGATGGGCTGCACGATCTGGTCCGCGCCATGCGTGCTTGCCCGGTGCCTGTTATCGCCGCCATCGAAGGTGGCGCTGCCGGGGCGGGGCTGTCGCTGGCGCTGGCCTGCGACATGATCGTGGCCTGCGAAGAGGCGCAGTTCACTGCCGCCTATGTGAAGGCCGGGTTGGTGCCGGATGCCGGTCTGACGGCTTCTTTGGCGCGGCTTTTGCCGCGGCCCTTGTCGATGGAGATGTGCCTTCTGGGCCGTCCCGTCATGGCGATGCGCTTTGCTGAACTCGGCGCGGTCAACCGCATCTGCGCCAATGGCAAAGCCTTGGACGAGGCGCTGATGCTGGCCGATACGCTCGCCGCCGGGCCGCGTGCCGCCCAAGGCGCGATCCGGCAGTTGGTGGCGCAGGCCTATGAGGCCGAAGAGGCCGATCAGCTTGATGCCGAACGCAACGCCATGGCCCACGCGGCTGGCGGGGATGAGGCCGCCGAAGGGATCGCGGCCTTTTTGGAAAAACGAAAGGCCCGGTTTTAGCCGGGCAGCGGCCGCCGGAGGAGGGGGTCGCGAATAGGCAGGAGGAGACACCCATGAATGCCAGGGTACAGGATTTTCTAGCTGAGCAATTGGCGACCCGACCAGAGGCGCCGGCGCTGAGTGACGCCAGCGGCGCCGCGTGGAGCTATGCCGATCTGGACCGTGCGCGTGTGGCCTTGGCCGCTGAGTTGCGCAGCGCGGGGGTGCAGGCGGGCGACCGCGTGCTTTTGATGGTGGAAAACTGTGTTGCGGCGGTGGCCTCGCTCTATGCCGCGTGGGAGTTGGACGCGGTGGCGATCCCCGTCAATGCCCGCCAGACCGAAGCCGAAGTCACCCGCATCATCGATCACGCGACCCCGGCGGCGGTGCTGCTGACCTGCGATGTCTCGCCCGAAGCGGCGGCCCATGCGGCGCGGCTGAACGCACGTGAGGTCTCGGGCGCATTCGGCAGCCTGCACCTTGCCACACCGCTCCCCAGCAGTCCCGATGCTGATCTGCATGACGTGGCGGTGCTGCTCTATACCACCGGCACCACGGGCGATCCCAAGGGGGTGATGCTGACCCATTCTAACCTGCGCTTTGGCGCGCGTGCCTCGGCGGACCTGCGACAGATGGTGCCGGGTGATGTGGTTTACGGCGTGCTGCCGATGACTCATGTTTTCGGTTTGGTGTCTGTCTTGATGGCCGCGGTGAGTTCTGGCGCGAAGGTCCGGCAGGAGAGCCGTTTCTCGGCGGCGAAGCTGCATGCCGCAACCCACGAGGATGTCACGATCCTTCCCGCTGTGCCGCAGATGCACGCGCTGGTGATGCAGTACTCGCGCGAACGCGGGATGCCCAAACTCGAAAGCCCCAAGCTGCGCTATGTTTCATCGGGCGGTGCACCGCTTGATCCGGCGTGGAAACGCAAAGCCGAGGCGTTTTATGAACTGCCGCTGCAAAACGGCTTTGGCATGACCGAGACATGCTCGGGCGCCTCGGCCACCACCAACGCGCTTGGCTCGCCCGATACGTCGGTCGGACCGGTCACGCCGGGCACCGAATGCAAGATCGACGACCAAGCCCCCGGCGGCAATGGCGCGGGCGAAGGCGAGGTGCTGGTGCGCGGACCGCATGTGATGAAAGGCTACTACCGCAACCCGACCGAGACCGACAAAGCCATCGACGCCGAGGGCTGGTTGCACACCGGCGATCTGGGCAAGTTGGATGAGAATGGGCGGCTGCACATCCTCGGGCGCAGCAAGGAATTGATCATTCACGGCGGTTTCAACGTTTATCCGCCCGAGGTCGAAGCCGCGTTGAACGATCACCCGCGCGTGGTGCAATCGGCCGTGGTCGGACGGCGGCGCGAAGGCGACGAAGAGGTGCTGGCCTTCGTGCAGGTCGCCCCCGGCGACGAGGTGACGGCAGAGGAGTTGCGCAGTTTCGTCAAAGAGCGGCTGACCGGCTACAAGCGGCCCGCGCAGATCATCGTGGCCACGGACCTGCCCGCCGCACCCACGGGCAAGATCCTGAAACACCGGCTGCTCACGGCCTTTGCCGACCGGCTGGAGGGCTAGGCGCGGCTTGAACCGCGCCCGGCCAGATCAGACGTAGGTGCCTTCGGCGGCGGCGCGGATCGCGCGGATGTTCTCGCCGTAGGGCGCGGGGTCGCTGACCGAGCCGCCCTTGAAGACGGCGGAGCCCGCCACCAGCACATCTGCTCCGGCCTGCGCCACCAGCGGCGCGGTCTTGGGGTCGATGCCGCCGTCGATCTCGATATGCACGGGCCGGTCACCGATCATCGCGCGCAGGTCGCGGATTTTGGCTGTCATGTCGATGAACTTCTGGCCACCGAAGCCGGGGTTCACGGTCATCACACAGATGAGGTCGACCATGTCGAGCAGTTCGGCCACCGCGCTGGCTGGCGTGCCGGGGTTGAGTGCCACACCCGCTTTCGCGCCCGCGCCGCGGATCGCCTGAAGCGTGCGGTGGATATGGGGCGTGGCCTCGACATGGGCGGTGATCACATCGGCGCCCGCCTTGGCGAAGGCTTCGATATAGGGATCGACCGGGGCGATCATCAGATGCACATCCATCACGCCCTTGATATGGGGCCGGATCGCCGCGCACATGGCGGGGCCGAAGGTGATGTTGGGCACGAAATGCCCGTCCATCACATCCACATGCACCCAGTCCGCGCCTTGGGCCTCAATGGCTTCGCATTCGGCACCGAAGTTGGCGAAATCGGCGGCGAGGATGGAGGGGGCGATCTTGATCGAACGGTCGAATGTCATGGGGGCAGCCCTTTGTTGCACAGGTTGGCTCCTCTTAACGGCTGCGCGCTTTTTGCGAAAGGGGTTAGAGGTCGAGTTCCAGCACACCACCCGGCTGGGCTGCGCGGGATTGGCAGAGGATGATCGCGCCTTCGCGCTGTTTAGCGGAGAGCACGAAGTCGCGGTGTTCGACTTCGCCGCCGCGCAGGCCGCATTTGCAGACGCCGCAGATGCCATCGCTGCATTTCAGATCCACTGGCACCCCCGCCGCGATCAGCGCGTCGGCGGCTGTTTCCTCGGCAGAGACGGCGATCTCGCGGCCTGAGGTGAGTTTCAGCGTGAAGGGGTGATTGACGTAGTCCGGCACCTCGGGGGTTAAGAAATATTCCAGATGCCGCGCGTCTTCGGGGATGCCCGCGGCTTCGGCTGCGGCCATGACAGATTGCATATAGGCATCGGCTCCGCAGGTGTAGACATGGGTGCCCGGTGCGCTGCGTTCCATGATGGCGGGCAGGTCGGCGCGGGTGCTCTCAGACGAGATATGCAGGTGCACCCGGTCGGCCCAAGGAGCCTGCGCCAGTTCTTCGGCAAAGGCGGCGGCTTCGCGGTCAGAGGCCGAGTAGTGCAGGTCAAAGGGCCGCCCAAGGGCGTGCAGGCGATGGGCAAAGGCGATCATCGGCGTGATACCAATGCCGCCGCCCATGAGCAGGCTATGCGGCGCGTCCTCTACCAGTTCAAAATGGTTCACCGGCTTGCCGACAAAGATGCGCCGCCCTTTGGTGAAGACCCGGTGCAGCAGCGCCGAGCCGCCCCGGCCCGCGTCCTCGCGGAGCACGGCGATGCGGTAGCGTTTGCGGTCACTCGGATCACCCAGCAGGGAATAGGGGCGCAGGAATTCGGGGGCGACGACCAGATCAAGATGCGCGCCCGCGGTCCATGCGGGCAGGTCGTGGCCTTCGGGGTGGGCGATGTCATAAAGCGCCGTGGTCGCGTTCAGACGAGTAACTTCGGTGATGCGCAGGTCAAGCACGGGGGTGCCGCTGCCGACTTTATAAAGATGCAAATGATCCGTCTCGCCCGCTGCAGTCTTGCGGCGGTGCTCAACGGCGCTCAGCAGGGCCGCATGGGCGGCAATCCCGGCCTCGCGGTTCATCGGATCGGGGTAAGGCCATGGGTGCGGGGCCAGCGGGGCGGGGTAGACGGAGAGGGTTTGGTCCTCGAACTTGAGATCCAGATCGGGTTGCAGATCACGGGCGTTCACCGGCTGGGCAGGCGTGTCGAACTGGCCCGAGGGTTTGCGCTCGATGTCCCACCACCACTTTTTGACCGGGTTCAGACGGCCCTTGCCGACCTTGTCATCCAGCTTGGCCAGCAGCGGTGCGGCGGCGGGGATGTTGGAGGCGGCCCAGCGGAAGGGGGCCTCGGCGAACAGCCCTTCAAGGTTCCACGGGCAGGTCTTCATGCAGCGTCCGCACATCGCGCCGCCTTGGTTGGTGATCCGGTAGGTGGCGCATTTCTGGCTGTCGGATTTCCAGATTTCATAGCCGTTGAACATCTTCTTCGGCCCGGCGGTGATCGCCCCCGAGGGGCATTCGCGGGCGCATTTGTTGCAGGCTTCGCAGAACTTTTGCAGGCCAAAGTCGATGGGCTTTTCATGGGTAACGGGCAGGGTGGTGGTGACCACGCCGGATTTCAGGCGCGGGCCGAGGAAGGGATTGAGGATCACTTCGCCGATGCGAGAGACTTCGCCCAAGCCCGCGAGCAGCAAGAGCGGCGGTTGCAGTACGTCGCCATCCATCACCGTATGCGCTTTGGCGGAATGGCCAAGGTTGCGCAGGTGCTGCGCCATCACGCCGCCCAACATTGAAAACCGCAGATAGGCCCGCATGGATTGCGACACGGCGATCCAATCATCGCCCGAAGACCCCTCCATCGTGTCAAAGCCTTGGTCGATGATAAGGCTCAGCGCTTGGTTATGCGGCGGGGTGATCGGGGTGCCGGTGGCGTCATGGCTGTACCACGTCCAATCGGGGCAGGCCGAGAGACCCGCAGCATCGGACCCCAGAAAATAGCTTGCCGCCTTGAGGTTGGCGGCATTGCGGGCGCTGTCTGTCATCGCAGGGGCGGCATCGTTCACCGGCCCGTCTTGCAGCAAGATCAGCGCGCCCAGCAGGCGGCGCTGCGCGGCGGAGGGGGCGGATTTCACCACATGGTGCCCGCCTTTCATGGCGTTCTGCACCTTTGGCCCCATGTCGCCGAACTGCCCGCGTGCGAAAAGATCGCCGCGTTTCGGCACGCGCGGCACGTTGGGCGCGTCGATATAGGTGGTCGGCTCGTCCACCCGTTTCAGCGTCTCAAACGGATGCGGCCCTGCGGCATAGTCGCGCCGGGCATAAGGATCGACATCGCGGGCGCTGACCCCGCCATGGGTGCCCAGCTGCCAATGCGGGCCTTTGAGCACCGACCACGGTTGTTCGGAGAGCGGAGCGAGCGGCATATCGGGCGCAAGCTCCATGTCAGTCGTCACCACGGCCAATCCGAAGCGTGGACCGATCCACGGCGCTTGCAGCCTACCGTCTTCCCAAACCGCCAGCCCCGCCGCCACGGCCAGTTGGCCGAGGTTCACATGGGCGGTGGTGGCGGAATGCACCTTGGCGGCGAAGCCCAATTGACGGATGTATTCGGCCAGCACGGTGGCGTTCTCGGTCCCGCGTAGGCAGGCGCGCTCGGCTTGGGCGTCGATGATCCAATCGCTACCCGGCTCACCCGCGCGCGGGTCACGGGGGTAGGCGGTGAGGATCACCAGCGCGTGGCTGTGACTGTCAATCGCGGTTTCGGGGGCGTCCACCGCATCGCGCAGGTTCGCCATGATGACATCGACCCCGGCAGCGAGCGACTTGGTCTGGCGGCTGCGCAGGTCATCGGCCAGCTGCGCGGTGCCCTCGCTTCGGCGCGGGGTGGGCAGCCGAGCCTCTTGCGGAAGGGCGCAGACGCCCATCATCGAGGCATCGTTGTAATAACCGAAGGATTTGAGGTGGTTGGCGCGTTCCACCGGGCTGTCGGGGATCACCGCGCCTGCGGTGTTGATCGGCCCATCCCGAAGCACGTCCATCATCGCCTGAAAGGGCGCCATGGCGTTGCAGATGCTCTGCGGCGTCTCGGGCCGCTCAAACCGCAACACCGGGATGGGCGTGTCCGGCAGTTGGTCATGCGGGGCATGCAACCGGCGCAGCCGCTCCAACGGGAAGGGGCCGAGGTGCATAGGGCGGGACTTGGATGAAAAGAGCTTCATGGCAAATCGATGCCACGCTTTGAAATGAGATGCCAGTCCTGGTTGTGGCCGCTGAGGGCGCTCTCGCTTGACTTTCGGCGTGGCCGCCGACCATGCTGCGGCAAAATTGGAGGAGTGAGATCATGACCCTGTTCAACCGCCGTCAGGCCATCGCAACCTTGGGCGCCGCCACGGCCGTGGGGCTGGCGGCCCCGGCGCTGGCGCAGAACCGCAAGATCACCGTGGGCGCGCTGCGTTTCACCAGCCACGCGGGCAGCTTTGTCGGCTTTGAGCGGGACTATTTCAAAGAGGCCGGGCTGGACGTTGAACTGCGCTTTTTCGAGGCCGCGCAGCCGATGGCCGTGGCGATTGCCAGCGGCGATGTGGACTATGCGATCACCGCGATCTCGGGCGGCTTGGTGTCGCTGGCGCAAAAGGGCGCGGTCAAGGTTATCGGTGGCGCGTTGCAAGAAGAGCAGGGCATCGACGGGCAGAAGTTCCTCGTTTCTGATGCGGCCTATCAGGCGGGCATCACCGAACCCAGCATGCTGGATGGCAAAAGCTTTGGCATGACGCAGGCCGGGTCGTCCTTCCACTATATGGGCGCCAAAATGGCCGAGGCTGAGGGGATCAGCCTCAAGTTCAAGCCGCTGCAAAAGGTCGGCGCGGTGATCGGTGCGCTGAAGTCGGGCCAGATCGATGCGTGGTCGATCGTGCCGCATATTGCCAAGCCGTTGGCCGGGTCGGGTGCCGTGCATATCATCGGCGATGTGGCGACCTATCTGCCGGACTATCAGGTGACCACGGTCTTTACCTCGACCAAGAACGCCAGCGAGGAGCAGGAGATGACCAAGAATTTCCTTGCGGGCTATTCCAAGGGTGTTGCCGATTACAACGCCGCGATGATCGCCAAGGATGGCGGCGATGCGGGCGTGGATGAGATGGTCGATCTGATCCATAAATATGTCTACACCGACCGCCCGCGCGACAAGGCTGCTCCGTCGATCATCAACGGCACCATGCGCTTGAACGAAGGTGCGATGCTCAATGTCGCCTCTGTGCGCGACCAGTTGGAGTGGTTCCAGTCCGAAGGGCTGGTCGATGCTGACATCACGCTGGAGACGCTGATCGACACCTCTTATGTCGAGACGATGGGCAGCTAAGCGTGTCGATTGTGTGATATGATTGCTTTGTAAAGGCGCGTTCCCCTCCGGCGCGCCTTTACCTTTTGCTCCCGCAGGTTGGGATTTCCGGCAGGCATCACTGGCAATACAGCGGCGCCAAGATACCTTTGGTGCTGATGCGGGGCCAAGCCCCTGACCATAAAACGGGAATATGCAGTGAGCGACGGCAGTTTTTTCGCCCTGAACGGCTATCATTTCGCCTTGGGGGCCGTTGGGGCCGTGGTGATCCTTGCCCATTGGCTGCCCCGCTTTTTCAGTCGGCGAGAGCCTGCGGCCTCGGGGCTGCTGATCCTTTTGGGGATGGGCGTTTTCGCCCTTGTTCCCGGCATGCCGAGTTTCCCCGACCCGCGCGCCACCCCCTTTCCATGGGAAATCGTGTCGGAGCTTTGCGTGATCGTCGCGCTCTTCGCGACGGGGCTGCGGATCGACAGGCTTTCTGATTGGTCCCGCTGGGGCCCAACGGCGCGGTTGTTGGCGCTGACCATGCCACTGACGATCCTGTCGGTCGCCGTGATGGGCTGGGCCTTTGCCGGGATGACAGCAGCGGGGGCGATCTTGCTGGGCGCGGTGATGGCCCCGACCGATCCGGTTCTGGCCGCCGATGTGCAAGTCGGCCCGCCGCAGGAAGGGGGCGAACATCCGGTGCGTTTCGCCCTGACCACAGAGGCGGCGCTGAACGATGGTTTGGCCTTCCCCTTCGTCTACCTTGGTCTTCTGGTCGCGGCCGAAGGCTTGGCCCCGGCGACTTGGGGCGTGGAATGGCTGGCGCGCGATGTCTTTTGGCGCATCGCTGTCGGCACCGCGATGGGTGCTGCGGGCGGTTGGGCCTTGGGGCAGGTGTTGTTCGCCGTGCCGCGCAAGGCGGTTCTGGCCGAGACATCTTCGGGCGTGGTGGCTTTGGCCGGGGTGCTCTTGTGCTATGGCACCACGGAATTAGTCGAAGGCTATGGTTTCATCGCCGTGGCGGTGGCCGGTCTGGTGATCCGGCGGGTTGAGGCGGACCACGAATTCCACCGCCGCTTGCATGATTTCACCGCTGCTGTTGAACACGCCCTAACGGCGCTGCTGCTGGTGGCGATTGGCGCGGTGCTGCCTGCCTTGCTGGCTGATCTGACCCTCGCCGGTGCGGTGATCGTGCTGGCGCTGATCTTTGTCGTGCGCCCCTTGGCCGGGTGGCTGTCGCTTTTGGGAACCTCGCTAGAGACGCGCCCCCGCTGGGTTGTGGCGCTTTATGGGATCCGGGGGATCGGGTCGATCTACTACCTTGCCTATGCGGCGGGGAAGGTGGAGTTTCTGGACGAAGAGCCGCTTTGGGCGATGGTGGGTTTTGCGATCCTCGTGTCGACCTTGGTGCATGGTTTTACCGCCGGGATCGCGGTGGACGGCCTGAGCCGTAAAGAGGGTGAGCAGCCCTAAGCGCGCCACCGGCGCAGGGCGGTTGCGCCGGGACGCGGATCGCACATTGCGCGCGGGGCGTTTTTGCCGGAAAAGGGCGGCATGGACCTCAAGCTTTCCTCCGTCTGCCATTATTATGGCGATACCCAAGTGCTGCGTGACATCACGCTCGATATTCCCTCTGGCCAGATCGTTTGCATCGTTGGCCCCTCCGGCTGTGGCAAATCCACCCTGCTGCGCATGCTCGGTGGGTTGGAGCGGCCCAGCGAAGGCCGCGTGCTGCAAATGGGCGATGCGCCTGAGGGCTGTTTGAACCCACTGACCTATATCTTTCAGGATTTCGCGCTGCTGCCGTGGCGCACGGTGCGCGGCAATGTGGCGCTGGTGCTTGAGGATCACGGGCTGGGTAAGGCGCAGCGTGAGGCGATCATCGCCGATGTGCTGGCGCGGACCAAATTGACCGATTTCGCCGATGCGCTGCCCAAACAGCTTTCGGGCGGCATGAAACAGCGCGTGGCGATTGCCCGTGCGCTGGCGGTGAATCCGGCGGTGATGCTGATGGACGAGCCGCTGAGCGCGCTCGACAGCCAGACCCGCGAGCTTTTGATGGACGACCTTGTGGCGCTCTGGACGCGGCAGCCGTTCACGGCGGTCTATGTGACCCACAACCTCGCTGAAGCGGTGCGGTTGGGGCATAAGATCGTCGTGCTCTCGCGCCGTCCGGGTGAATTGCGCGAGGTGGTGAACCTAGACATGCCGCTGGCCGAGCGTCGCCATGGCGACCCGGCGTTGGAGGCGCAGCAACAGCACCTATGGGGGCTGATGCGCGATGAGGCCGCGGCGGCGGATGCGGAGTTGATCGATGGCTGAAACGACGGATGTGAATGCCCGCGAAGTAACCTTTCGCGGCGGTGGCTTCCAGCCCGGCACGCGGCGCGGCGTGGGGCTTGCAGTCTTCGTTGTGCTGATCCTGCTGGCGGAATGGGGCACGCGCAGCGGCTTTATCTCGGCCCTGACGTTGCCTCGGCCCAGCGATGTGTTGCTAACGTTTCAAGAGCTTTACCAGTCGGGGTTGTTGTTCAAACACCTCGGCCCCTCGCTGACCCGACTGGCCGTAGGCGCGCTGATCGGTGCCTCGCTGGGGATCGGGATTGGGGTGCTGATCGGGCTGTTTTCTCTGGCCCGCGCGGGTCTGGTGCCGCTGGTGGCAGCGATTTTCCCCATCCCCAAGATTGCGCTGCTGCCGCTGTTTGTGATCTGGTTTGGCATTGATGAGGCGAGTAAATACGCGCTCATCGCCTTTGGCACCTTCACGCCCACGGTGGTCGCCACCTATGCGGCGGTCGACAATGTGGACCGGGTGTTGATCCGGATGGGGCAGAGTTTCGGCCTCGGTTGGTGGTCGATTGTTTCGAAAATCGTGGTGCCCGGCGCGATGCCGGGGATCCTCTCGGGGCTGCGGATTTCGCTGACGATTGCGATTATTCTGTTGGTGGCGGCTGAGATGCTGGGCGCGGAATATGGGATCGGGGCGTATATTTTGCAGGCGGGGAGCCTGTATGATTTGGAGCGTCTGTTTGCGGGTGTGGTGATCCTGTCGCTGCTGGGCGTGGCGGTGTCTGCGGTGGTGGCCTTCGTGGAACGGCGCGTGCTGAGCTGGCGGGTCTGAGGGCCAGCGCCTGCCCGCGGGTCGGCGATCTGACGTAAATTGGTCCCACTTTATTTCTCGGTTTTAATGTGCGGTCCGCGAGGGCACGCCCAGCCTCACCAAATCGCCTACCCGGTCGCACCAAAGGTGCGCCAATATAGGCTGGCACGCCTCCGGCGTGACGGGCGGGCAGGCGATGGCCCGGCGCCTGCGGCTTGATTCCGGGCTGGGGTGGTAGTCCTGAACGGCTTTGCTATCAATGCTGCAACCGCCCTCACCAACGGATCCCCACCATGACCGAACACACCACCACCCACGCCGCCGACGAAGACGTTCGCAACCGCGACATCAAGATCTACGTCAACGGCGACATCGTGCACCGCGACGAAGCCAAGGTCTCGGTCTACGACGCGGGCTTCATGCTGGGCGACGGCATCTGGGAAGGCATGCGCCTGTACAACGGGACATGGGCCTTCTTCGATGAGCATATGGACCGCTTCTTCAACTCCTGCAAAGCGATCTCGCTCGACGTGGGCCTGGACAAAGACGGCATCGCCGAGGCGCTGCGCCGCACGGCAGAGGCGAACGATATGCACAGTGACGTGCACTGCCGCCTAATGCTGACCCGCGGGATTAAGGATAAACCCTTCCAGCACCCCTCGCTCAGCACCACCGGGCCGACGCTGGTGATCATCATGGAGCATTCCAAACCCGTGGATCGCCTGCAATCGGCGGGCATTCGTCTGGCGAGCGTCCCGCAGGTGCGCGGGCTGCCACATAGCCAAGACCCCAAGCTCAACAGCCACTCAAAGCTGAACTGCATCATCGCCTGCCTTCAGGCCGAGGAAGCGGGCGCGGATGAGGCGCTGATGCTTGACCCGCATGGTTTTGTGAACACCACCAACGCCTGCAACTTCTTCATCGTGCGCCGGGGCGAGGTTTGGACTTCGACCGGGGATTACTGCATGAACGGGGTGACGCGGCAGAAGGTGATCGACCTGTGCCATGAAAACGGCATCCCGATGCGGGAGAAGAACTTCTCGCTCTACGAGGCTTATGGCGCGGATGAGGCCTTTCTCACTGGCACCTTTGGTGCGCAGACGCCGGTGGCAGAGATTGACGGCAAGACCATCGGCAGCGGAGAACGGCCCGTCACCAAACGCATTCAGGCGCTTTATAAAGAGCTGATCAAACAGCACACGGCCTGAGGGCCAAGCGGTGCCCGCCCCCGCGAAGGGGCGGGCGGCATTTTGCGAAACCATGCGTTTCAGCAACGGCACACGTCGCAGCAGCCGCAATCCAGCAGCACCATGGTCAGCGCGCCCTGTTTGCGCTCTGGCATGGTTCCGGGCGCAAGCGCCGAGAACGCCCCAAACAACACCACCACCGCCCAGAGGCAGAGGTGCCGAAGCGGGCCGGTCAACGCCTTGCGGCGCATCCTGCTGCTGTTTTGGGGTTAGTGTTTTTGCGCGTGCGCGCCGTGATCCGTGGCGCCCGCATCATGCCCACGGCGGCTTTCGACGTTGAATATCACCTCCAAGGTTCCGGCCTTTTCAAAGGTCAGGGTGGCGGGGATTTTCTCGCCTTCCTCGAAAGGGTCACCGTCGAGGCCCATGAACATGATATGCAGCCCTCCGGGCTTAAGCGTCACCGTCTCACCTGCGGGCAGATCGAGGCCGTCGATATGCGACATGCGCGCGACGCCCATATCATCGGTGGTCGTCTGATGGAGGGAGACTTCGTCGAAGCCCTCGGCGCTGATGCTGACGAGGCGGTCTGCGCTGTCTCCGCCATTGGTGATTGTCAGATAGCCGCCGCCGACGCGGGCGGTTTTCGGTGTTTCAAAGGCCATCGGATGATCGACGGTCAAAGCACCGGCGGTGTACTCATGCGCGGCGGCGGGCAGGGCAAGTAGGGCAGCCAAGGCTGCGGTATAGAAAGATTTCATTGTCGTGGTCCATTGTCTGAGTATTGCGAAAGAAGCGATGGCTCAGACGAATGGCGGCCCCCGGACAGGCGGGGGCGCCCCTGCAGGGCTGCGCGGTGCGCCGAGGGCACGGGCCACGCGCGGCGTGGCAAAACGCAGCCTCCCGCCCGGGAGCAAGACATCTGCCGGGGTCGGCAAGATCAACGCATTGACGATCCGGCAG
>VMHT01195325.1_pt1 | contig 29361 bp, 46 predicted proteins | sample 4693611 | NCBI WGS metagenome assembly VMHT01 (sample SAMN12280063, study PRJNA550983) | marine metagenome | isolation source: seawater sampled from same location over 5 years 0.02-0.2 micron viral filtrate | place: USA: collected off the coast of southern California halfway between the port... ... | reverse complement strand
ATGCAGCTAAAGACATAATAGAAATGCGTAATCTCATAGAAGCGTGGAGAGATACACGTAGATCTATAAGATCAACCGTAGTAAAAATGACTACCGTTGGAGTCCTGACATTTATTGCAGGTGCGGTGTGGATGACAATGGGTAAATAAGGAATACAGTATGGCAGACTTAGAATATGGAATAGATTCAAAAAACTCTAATGTAGTGGATTCTTTTACTTCTGCAGATGGTACTGTTTATGAAGCTAGAGCAGGTGTTTATGGCAACGGTATTGTTAAAATAACTACCAATGAAGATGGATCTAAAACAGAAACAGCATTGACTTATGAAAAAACAAGTCGTTCTGACAAGAAAAAAAGATCTGCGTCTGCAAGAAATAATACTAATGTATCTAAAGCTTCAAAAGAATTTGCAGGATTTAAAACTGCTGCAGAAGCTGCTGCTAATACTACAGAAGCTATAGGATATACAGATGATAATGTATCTGCAGGTGGAGGCGGTCCTTTTAGATATGACAGAGCTTCTACTGTAACACTGACTGATGCTTCAGGAAATGTTATAGGTTCTGTTGGAACCAGAAAAGGTAAAACAAATACAGAAATAGCTACTGCAAAAATGTTAGCTGATGAAATTATAAACATAAATAAGTCTGCTATTACAACTACAGATGATGATAAAAATTTAGATGACGATGAAGATGACACAGAAGATACAACAGATGGTAGTGATACTACAACAGGAGCAGGTACAACAGGCTTAACAGCAGGTGACTACATGCAGACTGTGAACCCTGCTGTAGCAGGTGGTGCTTTTGATTCTGTAACACCTCCGACAACTGTACAACAAGTACCTGCAGGTGGTGTGCCTATTGTTGATCCTGATGAATCTCAAACAGTAATGCAGCAAGTAGCACCAGTTACATATCAGGATGTAGTACCAACAGCAGGATCAGGTCCAAGCACAGTAGCAACAACTACACAAACAGGTGGTATGTCTGCTGTGCCATCTCAAGTAGCATATAAAACACAGTACACAGGTACACAAGGTGCAGTAGCACCTACCCTTGTAACAACACAGCCAGGAACAGGCGCAACTTATCCTGAAGTATTTCAAGGCTATCAGACTGTACCGTATGGTAATCAGCTAGGTCAGCAAATAATGATTACTGAGTTTAACGGTGTACCTACAACATATGTACCACCGGGTTTTTCTAAGATAGAAGCTACTACAGGTGCTGCAGAAGGTGGGTTGATGGAGACTATGTCTCTAGAAGGTAAAGACCGTATCTTTCGTAAGATGGGTTACAATGGTCCTAAAACACGAGAAGGTCACGCTAAGTTTGAAGAAGCTAACCCTGCTGCTAAAGCTAAAGGTCTTGCCATAGGCGGCTACATACAAAAGTTTAATCAAGGTGGTGCAGTAAAAGGTTTTGAAACAGGTGGTCTTACTACAGAGCAATTAGCTCAGATGCAAGCCAACGCTGTAAGACAAACCATGCAGCCAATGCAACCTACTACAGCTATGATACAACCTACTGCAGGTGAGTTTATACCAGTAGATGCAGGTCAGACTGTACCCATAGCTCCTTTTGCTGAAGCTGCTACAGTAGGTACTGTACAACAAGCTGTAAAGCCTACAGCTTCTACACCTGTAGAGGCAGATGTTACTACTGTTACACCACAAGTAAAACTACAAACTGCAGGACTAACTGCAGCTACAGGCACACCTACACAACAGATTACTGCCCAACAACAAGTTGGTACATCTATCACAGGCATGGAAGCGGAACTAGGTAACGCTATAAAAGTAGATGCTCCTGATCCTAGAGAGATAAAAGACGGTGAGATAATATCTGGTGAAGCAGATGCTACTAAAGCTGCTACATTTACTGAAGCAATACAAGCTGCAGAAGCTACACCAAGTAAACAAGCAACAGTTGCAGGTCAGCTAGAACAACTAATGGCTGACTTTGAGGGTGGTGAGACACCTGCTTGGGCTGCAGGATCTATGCGTACCGCAATGGCTACACTCTCTGCTCGTGGTCTTGGTGCGTCTAGTCTTGCAGGTCAAGCTGTGGTGCAAGCTGCAATGGAAGCTGCACTACCTATCGCTCAGATGGATGCGGCTACTATAGCACAGTTTGAAGCACAGAACTTATCTAACAGACAGCAAAGACAGATACTTGCTGCACAGCAACGTGCTACCTTTATGGGCATGGAGTTTGATCAAGAATTCCAAGCTCGTGTAGCTAACTCTGCTCGTATCGGTGACATTGCTAACATGAACTTCACGGCTGAACAACAGATAGCCTTAGAGAACTCTCGTGCAGCAAACACTATGGAACTATCCAATCTGTCTAACAGACAAGCTATGGTGATGGCTGAGGCTGCTGCTCTATCACAACTAGACATAGCTAACTTGTCAAACAGACAACAAGCTGCAGTACAGAATGCATCTAACTTCTTACAGATGGACATGGCTAATTTGTCTAACGAACAACAGACTTCTATGTTCAAGACACAGCAAAACATACAGGCTTTGTTTACAGATCAAGCTGCAGAGAATGCTACGGCACAGTTCAACGCATCTAGTGAGAATCAAACAAATCAGTTCTTTGCTAACTTGGCTAACCAAACTGCACAGTTCAATGCTACACAACAGAACGCTATGGATCAGTTCAACGTCAATAGTGTGAATGCATTACGTGAGTTTAACTCTGGTCTACAGCAACAACGTGACTTGTTCAATGCACAGAATGGCTTGGTGATAGCACAGTCTAATGCGGCATGGAGACAGAGCATAGCTACAATCAATACAGCTACACAGAATGAAAGCAACATGGACTTTGCTAAGGTGATCAACGGATTGACTGCAGCTAACATGGATCAGATATGGCAACGTGAGCGTGACCTCATGAGCTTTGCATTCCAGTTAGAGAACAACAATGCTGACCGTGCTACAACTATTGCTGTACAAGAACTAGCTAACGAAGCAGCAGCAAGTAGTGCAGCAGCAAGTAAGAGTGGATCATTTGCAAGAGCTATAGGCTCTGTTGTGGGTTCAATTATAACAGGCTAATATAATGGCAGACTATAAAACATTAGGTGGTTTAGACTTAGACATTGGTGGCTTCACTGAGTCTGTTACTAGTAGGAGTAAAAAAACTCTAGAAGAAGTATCTAGAAAGAATCGTGGTATAGGAGCAAAGCCTGAAACAGAAGAGATAGAATTAGACGATAACTTCTTAAAAGGTATAGCACAATTATTTATAGACAATGGCTACGAACCTAAACAACCTAATGAAGATGATACAACTACACCAAAAGACAAAGTGTTAGATGAATACTCTGAACTGATGAAGAGTGAGATTATTCAAGATGCAATGAAAGAAATATCTACACTGGGTGAGTCTCCAAATAAACTAGAAGATATATACACTAGTATGGACACAGACTTTGTGACACTAGAGAATCAGCCCACAGTTGACAGCGAGGGTGAGCTACTTGAGATTGGACAGACAGAACCATTAGGACTTATGAGTAAAGTATCACCTGTAGTTACATCAGACAAACCCATAATGGCTGAAACCCCTTCTCAACCTGACTTAAAAGCAGATGTTGATAGTGAAATACTAAGCCCCACGTTTCTAAACGCTATTGGTATTACAGGAAGTTTGACTGAAGAGGGTGTGCAGACTGAGGTTAAAAAAATACTAAAAGAGCAAGGAATGTCAGATGAAGAAATTGCTAATATTGTCAATAAGTCTCTTGCTGCTGTTGAGGTGCAGCCTACAGATGGAAAAGAAATAGATTTAAGTAAAGAGTTAGACACTATCTTAGCATCAGAGGGAGGTTTTCAACAAGATAAAGACGATTCAGGTAATTATGTTAATGGTGTTTTAATAGGAACTAATAGAGGTATAACACCTTCTGCTTTAGCTAAACATAGAGGAGTTAAAGCTTCTACTATAACTGTAGAGGATATTAAAAACTTAACTGAGGAAGAGGCTAGGGAAATATTTAAGAATGAGTATTTCTATAAACCAAAAATAAATAAACTGCCTTTAGAACTACAGCCATCTGTTCTTGACATGCAAATAAACGCAGGACCAAATGCAATAAAGATATTACAGAAACTAGTTGGTACTAAACAAGATGGAATTATAGGACCAATAACACTGAAAGCTTTAAAAGATAACCCTGTAACTGTGAACCAATATGCAGATGCTAGAATAGAATATTACAAAAAAGTAATTAAAAAGAGTCCTGAAAAAAAGAAGTTTCTTTCTGGTTGGACTAATAGAGCAAACAGCTATAGGAAATAACTAATGTTTGGATTACCATTAGAACTAATCACAATGCTCTTCTCCACTATATTAGGTGGGGTCATGTCTATCTGGGGTCAGTCAATGAAGAACCGCCAGATGCAACAAGAAATGTTGATGCAACGTGCAGAGTTTAACAGAAATGCTGTAGCTGATGCAAGAAATGCAGGTAAGAATGACAAGCACTTTGCATGGACACGTAGGCTTATAGCTCTATCTGCTGTGTTCTCTATAATTGTATTGCCAAAGCTAGTCGCTGTATGGTATCCTGAAGTGAGTGTGTACGTAGGATACACTGAAGCTACTGGTGGTTTCTTTAGTTGGTTGTTTGGACCAGATGAAGCTATACAGTGGAAGATGGCTCAAGGCTTTGTAATTACACCACTAGATACACACATCGTATCAGCCATAGTAGGACTATACTTTGGCGCAGGGTTTACTAAATAGGATATAATAACATGGCATCATTTCTTGAAGCACCAATACCGGGACAGTCTCTGACAGATGAACCTAAGAACTGGCCTTGGGAGAATCCACCTGAGATGGTTGATCCTGATGAAGTAACTAAATATTACATCAATAGATTAGCTGATGAAGAGGTTATGGATGATCTGTCTGTGCTCTTTGGTGGTGACATGCCTGTAGCTCCCTTTGTTAAAACGCTAATGACTACAGGTGTTATGAACGGACTGCACAGTGTGGATGTAAGCTTGATTGTAGCTCCTGTCATACACGAGTTCATCAAAGCATCGATGACTACATATGGCATAGAAGTAAGAGATGACATTGAAGACCCTGAAGAGGCACTCAAAGATCGTGAGAAAAAACGATTAGCACTAGCTATAGAGTTAGCTGTAGCAGATGCTAAGGGTGAAGAGGGTGATGTAGGTATGGACTTGTTGAAGACATTACAAGGTACTTTGGAAGAAGAAACAGATGATGTGCCACAGCAAGAAGAAATGGAAGTAAGCGAAATGTCTGAACCCCAAGGCTTGATGGCAAGAGGAGCTTAGAATATGGGATTTGATTGGAGAGAGTTCGCTGCAGGGTTTGCTGAAACAGCAGCAGCGAACATAAAAGAGAAAAAGAAAGAAGCTCGTAAATTCGAGTTAGAGCAAGAGCAGTTAGCTAAAGATAACATTATGAAAATCTCTAGGCGTAACTCTGTAGTGAACGAGGTGCTAGGACTTACTAACTACTTAGAGGATCAAGGTGTAAGTACTGCACAAATGCAAGCTGCAATAGCAAGTGGACCTCAAGCTATACAAGACTTATCTACTAAAGTTAGAACAGCAGTTGAGGCTAATGGTGGTAGAAAGCTAAGTGATACTGAAGTAGACATGATCATAAAACTACCAGAGGGTTTTCAACCTCTTGACATGAATATGGATGAATACGTAAGAAAAACGTATGGCCTTGGCTTAGAAACAAAAGGTGCTACTGCAGAAAAACCAGACATAGGTTTCTTTGATAGACTTACTGGTGAAGCGGCTATGATGAGTTCTAAGTACAAACTTGGCAGTGATATTATCTATGATGGATATACTGCTGAAGATATAAATATGTTAGCACGACAGCAAGAGTATGAAGCTATACAGCCATCTACGTATGCTACAATAGCAGACTTAAAACGCTTTGATTTAAAAGCTAAGAAGTTTGTACTTGATAGTATTGTAACTTTGAAAAAAGACAGAGAAGAGCTAGACCCTGCATACAAAGCTGCTTTAGATACGCTAGAAACATTCGATGAAAGAGGTGGGCTAACTCAACTTGAACTTGACCTAAAAGCAAATCCAGATAGTGCAAATATAAAACAACAAATAGCTGAATATAAATCTGCACAGAACAAAGTAAAATCTATAGAGATGCCTCTCTACCAAATGGTTTACGATGATGCCATAGATACATATGGACTAGCTGCCTTTGAAGATTTAGAGACTAGTATGTTAGCCAACGTAGGCGAAGAGTACGTAGAAAACCTACGTGAATTATTGTTTCCTGGAATGAAACAGACCATAGATACAAGTAGTGCTGTTGATGCAGAAACTATTGAAGCACTAGGAAAAGTACCTACAACTAAGAAAATATTTGAGGACATTCAGTTTACCGTAACAAAGTCTGACTCAGAAGGTAATCCTCTTGAGGTCACAACTGATGGTGGTAATACTTATACACCAGAGAGTGAAGGGTGGGATGTACTAGTACAGCATCTAAACAAGAAAGAAATACCTGTAGGTCCAGTAGAAGAGCAAGCCCTCAAAAGATTAAACCTAGAAGAGATAGACACTACACAGAACGTAGTAACTAGTGAAATTAAAACAGAAGATCCTGTAGAGAAAAAGGTTGAGCTAGAACCTCCTGAGCAAGAACGTGAAGTAGAAGCCACAACTGAAACTGCAGAAGAAATGGGTATACGTAAAGCTGCGCTGTACATGGACAGAGATAGAGTTACCTTTGAAGAGTGGGAAGAGATGGGTCCAAACGCTAGAAAGCTACTTGGTCTACCTACATCTAAGGTTGGTGCACAAAATGCTACAGAGAATGGCTTCATAGAGTTGCCTCAAGGTAAGGTAAATCGTGAAACTATTGCTGCACGTATGGCAGAGCTAGAGCCAGGTTCTAAAAAAGTATTAAGCTTAAGAGATAAACTTAAACGCTTATTTCCTAAAACTACAGATGAAGAAATAGAAACAGGTATGGATACAGGTACTATTACAGAATTAGACATATCTGTAATGGCTGACTTTGGTGAAGACATATTTAAGTATATGCAAGAGCAAGGTATAGATGAAAATGCTGATACCTTTGACATCATGAGAGCACTCAGTGAGTGGGCAGATGCAAACAATAAGAGACTGCCATACAACACAGGATTCCTAACTGTACAATTTCAAAAAGCACTTAGAGGATAGAGTATTAATATGAGTGATTCCTTCCTAGACTTGATGGATCAGTATGGCGTTACAAAAGATGACATACTTGCGCCTAGTCGTATTGAGCCACCAACCGTAGAACAAGCAGAGCCTGTACCTGTAAGTAGTCAGAACGAACTTGTTGATAAAGGTGGTAAACTTAAGAAGAAAGATTTGTACGAGGCTTCTAACTTACGCACTATACGTAGATATATGGTGTCTCGCAGAGGCATACAGTATAACGACAAGAGTGATGAAGATGTTGTAGAAGAGTTTGTAGATCATATGCGTAGCTTCAACACCAATATCATAAACACAGGTGGTGAAGTAAGACACATCACAAATGCGAGTCAGCAAGATAAAGCAGTGGCAGGTAATGCATATAAGCTGTACGATCAGCTAGGTAATGTGTTTGTAAACGATGGGTTCTACGGTGCAGTAGATGGTGTGTTTGACTATATCCAAGCTGCAGCTACAGATCCTTCCAACTATATTGGTCTACTTACTGGTGGTTTAGGTAAAGCTGCATCTCTAGGTATAACACAAGGTGGCAAACAATTAGTCAAAAAAGCTGCTATAGAAGCAGGACAAAGAGCAGCCAAATCTGGTGCGACAACACAAGGTGCTAAGAAAGCAGCAGACAAAGCAGCAGAACGTGTAGCCCAACGCATAGTAGAATCAAGCATAAAAGGTCCTGCAGCTAAGAAGTTACAAGAACGTGTAGCTCTACAAGAACAGCGTAACTTTATATATAACGCCAAGAAGAAAGCACAGAAAGAGTTCTTAGATGAAAGGGCTAGGAAAGGTGTGCGTGGTTCTCTGTTAGCTACCACAGGTATTGATGGATCACTAGCTATGCTGCACGACAACATGATACAGAATGTCATGCTAGATGCAGGAGCACAAGAAGAGTACAGCATGTTACAAACAGGATTTAGTTCTGCGCTAGGTCTTGTTGGCGGTGGTGCTCAACTTGTAGGTGGTAAACTGAAAGGTGTGAGTGGCCTCAAAGACACCAAAGGTAAACTTGTTGCAGGTAAACGTAAGGCAGAGTTAGAGGCTGACATTGAAGGTAAGCTTTTAGTGCCTCTATCTGATAAGTCTATGAATAAGTTTACAACTGATGTAAACAAAGCGTTAGACTCTTGGGAACAGAAGTGGAAGCGTGGAGATAATATGTTCCAAGCAGGTGTTATGCCAGCAGAGTTTTTGGACACTATCATGCGTGGCGAAGATGGCAAGGGTGGTATAGCTAAAATATACTTAGATGAAGTAGGTAAGCCTCTACCTAAAAATGTACGTGTCACAGATGTAATGACTAACACACTGAGACAAATGCCTGAAGACGAGTTACAAGCTATATCCAAGCGTATGCAGCCTTTGGTTGGTTACACTCTAGGAGACACAACAGAAATAGCACAGGAGATAGGTGACTACATTGCCTCTAATGTTCGTAGAGGTATGACTTATGGTGCAGTGATGTCAGCTACACGTAGGACAGTAGATGCAGGTCTTGTAGCAGGACACAACGCAATGTTTAACTTGGTACGTAATCCACAGCTAAAAGAGCAGATGGAAGAAGAAATACTCAAGGCTACAGGAAAAGTAAAACGTCCTAAGATAGGAGCGTACACTCAGAGTGTGTGGCGTAGATTGCTTATCTCCTCACCTGCTACAACAGGCTTGAACATTGCAGGTTTCTCACAGTTCTATATCGGTTCTACACTGGCTGATGTATCAACAGGTGGTATGTATATGCTTGGTGGTTTAGCAACAGGTGGTAAATTTACTAAGACAGGATCAGAACTACTACGTAAAAGCAAAGTGTTTGGTCAGATACAAGCACAGAAGATGCGTAACTTGATGGACCCATACACTACTCATGATTCTTACATGGACTTCTTATCTCAAAATAGAGACATAGAGAAAGTTTTGTTTGAAAGTGTTACTGGTGGTATTGAAAGATCAGGTAGACGTTTTGATATTGACCCTGATGCTAAATGGTTTAAAGGTGTAGAAGCTGTAGCTAATGGTGCTAATCGTCTAACAGGTGTGCGAGTACAAGATACGTTTACTAAGTCTCAAATGTTTATGACTGAGCTAGACAAACGGCTACGACTCAAGCATGACAGAACCTTAACAGACGTTCTTAACACAGGTAACATAGAACTAGTAGATGACAGCGTAGTTGGTGGTGCTATTGATACTACACTCAAGTCTGTATTCTCAAAAGATTACACCACAGATGATCAGCTTCTAAGAGGTGCAGCTAAATTAACAGAGAGTATTTCTAACATACCGTTATTTGGTACAATACTTCCTTTTGGTAGATTTTTCAACAACGTTGTAGCCACATCCTATCAATGGTCTGTAGGCGGTGGTGTACAACTTATGTCTGCTATAGCTAAATCAGAGAAGCGTAATGTTGAAACCCTAGAAGCTGCATCACGTAGTCTTGTGGGTGTAACAGCAATCAGTCTAGCTATGCAATATGACAAAGAGAGAAGTGACAAAGGTTTAGACGTATTTGAGATTGAAGGTACTGGTGGTGCTATTATAGATGCTCGTAACACATTTCCATTCTCTCTATGGTTGGCGGCAGGACGTATTGGTAGACTCAGAGCAGAAGGTCAAGATGTACCAAAAGAAATGATGATCAAGTTTGGTGAACAAGTAGCTGTAGGACAGCTTGCTACAGACTTACAGTTTGGTAATGATGTAACTAGAATTATGGACACGCTGATAAACCAAGATGTAGATCTAGCTCAAGCTTCTTTCAAAGAGATAGGAAAGTTTACAGGTAACTATGCTGCAGGTTTTACTAGACCACTTGATGCAGTAAATAAACTTACTGGATATGTTACAGACACAGATGCAGCAAGAGATATACGTCAAGCTGAAACAGGCGGTCAGATGTTTACACAAGGTGCAACACGATACTTTGATAATGTCATAGAAGCTATCACAGATAAAGCAGAAACAGTTTCAGGTGAAGAGCTAAGGGTTGCAAGTCGGCAAGGTAAAGTACAGGATGCAAATCCTATGGCTAGAATCTTTGGTATTACTGTTAAACCTGCACGTACATCTACAGAACAAGCATACTCAATGGCTAACATGCAAGATTGGACAGCCAGTGAACGAACAAGTATGGCTGCTTACGATACAATATTTAATGAGTCGGTTGCTCCTGAGTTAGAAAGAGCTACGGATAACTTGCTTAGGGATAAGAAGTTTATAAACGCTGACCTTGTAGGTAAACGTGCTATGCTTAAGTCAGTTGTGTCTGAGGTGAAGAAAGATTTACGTAAGGTACTAAAGAAGTATGGCACTAGTGAGACTAAGCTAGGTGCAATGAGAGCTAAAGCTACAGAGCATGGCAATAAAGAATTACGTAGTAAGGCTATGAAAGCAATGAGAGAACGGTATGGCTTTGAAGGAGGTATACGTGATATGACAATCACAGAGTTACACTACTTCATGGATTACGTAGATTACTTAAAAGATTATTACAAATAAATAGGGGCGCATTTAGCGCCCTTACTTTTTTATACCATTGAGTCTTGAGCTACGCTCTGCCCATAGTTGTACTATAATTAAATGTTTTATAGCTTCTCTTGTTTCCGTAGTGTGATACAGATTGTCAGTTATAAACTTATCCAACGCTTCTATGCGTTCCTGTATCCCTTCTATAAAATGCTCGTGTCTCCTAGATACAAAGTCTTTCGCTTCTTTTTCTAGGCTCATAGTTGACTATGCCTCCTGTGGTATCTCAGTACAGTAAGCAAATACATTTGAGTTAGGTGATGGTCTAGTGTTCATAAGATCAGTACGGATAGTTACCGCACTTCGTTTACAATCTTCTAAACTAGAATAAACTGTATTGACTGCTTGTACTTGTACAAAACCACTTCCAATAGAAAGTATAAACACTAAGACATACATTATTCTGACTCTACAGGAATAGGATCGTCAGTAGTTATGTCTTTAATAACGTCTACACTTTTCTCGTAAACAACTACGCCTGTTTCCCAAGTGGCTTTAGCTACAGGTTTAGCTACATCATTATAGCTTCCATAAATCGTTAAAGCGTATACCACTGGTACTAATAAATTAAATAACAACATAAATAACTCCTTTGATTGTCGTTAAAATGATAACACAGTAATTATACTATGTCTACTAATTCTGCTTCTTGGTATGGAATATGATAAAACGTTTCACCTTTTGGTATCCTGTAAGTAGGACCAGTAGCTTCTTTAATAACAGCGTCTATCATCTGTGTACCCTTTATCTTCCAAGCTTGATTATAATGTTTGTTAAAAACATAAAAGTATAAGTTCTCCAACTGATCTTTGTATTTCTCTATAAGTCTCCTCTTTCTCCCTGGTATTCGTATCTCTGACCAATACGTAGGCCACTCCTCTTTCCACTGCGCTTTTCTTTCAGCTTCGTGAAAGTAAGTAACACCATCTTTTTCTGACACAACATCAGCATAGTAATCTTCTTTCTTACTTACAATTGTATGTCCTTCTGATTTTAAATACTTAATCAATGCTTCCTTAGACGGTGCGTCTACTTTGTCGTATACTTCTTTTTGGAATGGCCTAGTATACACTTTCATTAATTATGCCCCTATATCTACCATTTCACACACATCACCAGTACAAGCCATAGTCTGCATACCGACTGTGTTATCCTCTTGTTCATACTCACTAAGCTTAGACCAGTCAATACTTTCTGGCATCTTAGTTAATAATTCTTCATACTCTTCTTTGGTACAATCTTGATAGGGTGCTTGCTGATAAGTGTGATCTGAGTGTGGCAGAAAAGACACACCTGACATTTCATCAAAGTGTTTATAAACAAATGCACCTACCTCCATCCATTCATCAGGCTTCACAGTACAAGTTATGCTTGGCTTGTGCTCACACCAATGTCGTTGATAGGTTAGCCACATCTCCAGTTGTTCAATGGCTGTCATATCGTTTCGAGTTACAGCTTTATCTGGTGACTTCTGTGGGAAACTAAAAACAGTAGTTGTCTCTGGCTTCATAACACAGGGTTCATTAGGTATACCTTGATCTTTCATCATCTGAGTTAGAGGATCTTTGTTGTCACCTCTCACTGTCCTTATATAGTAAGGTGCATGACGTGCATGTATACCTGATGCAGAGTCAACTAGTTGTGATACTGTTCCGCTTGGCTTGACGCAGGTAATCGCTGCACTTGGTGCAATGCCAAGGCGGTCAGCCCAAGTAGTATTAGTGCGAACAGCAACTTCTCGTAGATGTTCAAGAGTCTTCTCCAATCCTTTATTTGCTGATGTCATAAGAGGGTTGTCCATTATTCCTGTGAGTGACACACCCAACAGACGCTCCTCTTCTGTGTTGGTTGTCCACACCTTACGCAAGTATGGAAACTTGGTGTATGTGGATTGAATTGTACCAAGAATAGTAGCGAGTTCCACTTTTCTTTCAAGGTCATCCACAGTATCTGTAGCCCTAACCACCACTTCAGTAAGATTACAAAACTGATTTGGTCGTAATATAATTTCACTACATGGGTTAGTTCCAAACTCATGGTTAGGATCACGTCTTCCATATTTCGCAGCTTGTTTCTTGGACGCTTCACGATTAAATATACCCCTCTCCCCTGACTTGCTTTCTACTAAGGCTAACCACTCACGCATAAACGTTTCTGAATCTGGCTTCTCTGTATAACAAACTGAGTTATTAGCTAGTGCTCTGTGTGCAGCTTCGTTCCACCACTGTCCTGATTTAGCGTGACGCATCCTATCATCACTAAGGTTAGACAAACTAATCATAGCACTACGTCTAACACCACCGACAACAACTATCTGACCAATGAAACACATTAGGTCATGGCATTCTAAACTAGAAAGCTTACGTCCTTGAGCATCCCTGAATGTCTTAACTGTAAAGTTAAACAATTCAACCAAAGGTGCAGGTCCACTAGCTCTACCACCAAATGTTTTTAACCTTGCCCCTGCAGGGCGTACTCTGCTAATATCCCACTGAGGAATCTCACCTGCCCATAAAAGTGCCAACAATTGCCTGAATGCCTTAGACCATCCCTCCTTGCTGTCCTTTACCACAATGGTAGTATCACTCTCGAAGAGTTCAGGCACTTCGGGAAGCTTGTTAATGAACTGTCTCTCAACGCTGAAGCCGACACCAGTACCACAGAGGAGGATCTGCATAGCTTCATCGAAGGCTTTCGGATCATCTACGGCTAGGTTACTACAGTTATACATGGCAGTATTATCACGTTCTGCAGCAGGTCCTGCAGTCATCATAGCTCTCATACTAGGCTCAACTTCATTAGATATAATAGCCTGTTCTAATGTATCTGCTGTTTCTTTATCAACTTTAGTTCTAACTATATTATCAATAAAACGTCCTACTGTTTCAGGCCAAGACTCTCTGCCTTTTCCTTCAATATATTTAGCATACCGTGACTTATGTATAAAACTTTGGTAGTCGGTTGGTAAGTAGTTATTCATGTTTCTTCACCTCTATCTTTCTAATTACTGCACCATCAATATCATAAATAATATCTTGGAATAACTCAGTAACTGCCTCCTCGTGCATCTCTGCTACTATCGGTAGTATCCGTTCTTCCTCGTCTATTTCTATTGTTAGTTTAATGTTGAACTTCATCTCTTATCGCCACTGCCCTTAATGGTTCCTCTCTCCATACGACTGTGAAGTTTGTCTAAGTTGCACCTGGCTATGTATCCCATGTCAAAGTTTAAGTCACGACATAAAGCTGCAATGTACCACAGGCAGTCACCTACCTCTGCAGCTACATCTTCCCTTTTAAAATTTCCATCCCTTAACATCTTCTTTACTTTGTTGGCTACTTCACCTGCCTCACCTGCGAGTCCTAGCGCAGGGTAAACTATCTTGTGTTCATCAGGATATATAGCAGTCTTACGTGCCTCTATCTGATAATCACCGAATGTCATTTCATACATATCTTTCCAAGCATTTATGTCATCTGCTGTTATCATTTGTGCATCTCCATCCAACGTCTTTCTAGTCTGTCAAGATACCACTTTGCTTTTCTTATATCTTCTAATCCATTCTTGTATTCATGCCGCCACATATACTTCAATACATTAGCAGCGTGTGGCGCTGTAGCTCCTGACATATTCTCTGTCATTGCTTCTATAGCCTCAATGCATTCTATACCACTGTGATTGTAGTGAACTGGATTGTTTACTTGATCGTGATCTAAAGTTGTATCTCCAGTTAATGTTATTGTATCTATCATGCGCTTCCCTTTGTCTTTGTCCATTTATTAAGTGTATACACATTACCCTCTCTTGTTACAACAGGTTTATCTTCTTCCTCTTCTTCCAGAGTTACGAGATAATCTCTATGTTCTTTAACTAATTTATAAATATCTGGATGCTCATTTGCTATATCTAAAAATGCTGACATCATAGTTGCTACATCTACTATACCGTTGATGATAGGGTCAGGTAAGTTGTGTTCAGGTGATATTGCTATCGACACATTTGTTTCACCTTCCCAACTACCATCATCCTTGTAATCTACTGGGCTTATAACTATTGCTATTTCATCATTGTCTAAGTCGTGACCCATTAGTCTTTCCTTTTTGTTTTTAATTCTATCTTCTTAACTGTGATCTCTTTACCTTTTTCTTTCAGCCAATCTTCAGGTATCACACGATGCGCCCACTGAAACTTGTGCTGATCACACCAATGACAATACCTAGACTTAGCACCCTTGTATAGCTTGGCGTTTGCGTTACTGAATACAAACCGTATGTCTAACTCAGGATGTTGTCTCTGTATCTCAGAGTGTTTACGTCTGTCAGCACTATCAAAAATACCTTTAGTCTCAATAATAATACCGTTATCTAACACAAAGTCTGGTGTGTAGGTGCGGTAGCGTAAGTCTTCCCACTCAACCTTTAGTACTTCGTATCTGACTTTTTTTTGTGTCTTACGCAAGTACGCAGCAACCTCTTTCTCTAGGCCACTGCGATACCTACCTTTAATGTGTCTCCGCATACTCAGGACTCAGTAGAACATAGTCTACCATAGGCGGATTAGCAGCGTGTGACTTTACAGCTTCACGAGTCTGCAAGTTAGGCCAACACTTATGTTTGTAAGAACAGAACCCACACTCTGTGCCAAGCTTTAGATTACCAGTTAGCTTACGGTAATGTGTCTCTGGCACTGGCTCAAAGCAACGCTCAAAAGGTTTATCCTCATTGATGTAGCCTACTGTCTGCTCAATGCTTTCCATCACTGTAGGCTTGTCTACGGAGTTAGCATCAACATACTTAAACTCACCGTTTGCTTTGTTGACTACCCACCAACCACCTACATCTAACCCTGCAGCTTCAGCGTATCCTACTAGTTGAGATACGTAACCAAAGCTGTCACTTTTAGCTAGAGTTTCCAGAGTGTTGAACTTGTTCTTGTATGACCAAGGCGAAGCTGACTTAACATCATCTACCCTGCCATCAAGCACCATGTCGTACTCACCGTTTATTTCTGTGCCATCCTTTAACTTAAGGGTGACATTATCATTATCTTTGAAGTCTACCTCAGCAGCACGAAGAAGACCCTTGAACACTGCTTCCACAATATCACCAATGATCATGTTCATTAGAAAATGTGGAGGTAGTGGTGTCTTGTCTTCAGGATCATTCTTCTCAAACCATAGCTGACAAGTAGGACGCCCAATGTTGGACATCCTTAATCTAAACTTGTCACGAGGTCCACTGCTGAACTGCTTCTCTAATGCAGCCTCAACATCAGAAGCGACTTGCTTACGTATGTCTTCAGCCATACTTGTCTCACCCTTGACAGCTTTGCCAAGGTACTCAAAGACAGCTAGTTCAGCAGGGTGGTTCATTAGTCTGCCTCTTCTACGTTGACGAACTCAGCTACGATAGCAGCATCATCATCAGAGATAGTCTCCTTATTCTTTTCATCCCACTGTTCTAAGATGTAAGAGTTTTGCGTAGTGATGTACGCTAAGAAGTTGTGTAGAGTATCCTGATCTTCATGTTGTAGTTCTACCTTATCACCTGTCTCTAAAGTTATGACAGCAAAGTTATTACCTGTTTTACTGTCAACTATGTTAGCACCTAGATTTAACATACACTGTATGGGAAGTATGTTCTTACGTCCTAGTGCATTTACTGTTAAGTCTAATGACTTGATACTTGAAGGAGGTACTTCAAAAGAGAAAGGCATAGTAGTTATGTCACCTACTGGGTCACCTGCTTCATCAGTAACACCTGTTGCAGTCAACTCACCAAAGAGAATCTTCTTACGTTTGATACTACGAATCAGATCCTTTGTCTTCTCAGGTACGCTATCCCAATCTTCGATGTAACCTGATGGTCTACCTAGATTAAATGTACCAACATTATCTTTGAGGTCACCCTTGAGATCGTTAGCCATGACTGTCTTCATCATCATCTCTTCTTTGGCATCCCACTTTGACCACTGCTGTCGGATTGCAAAGATACGTATGGTAGGACTAGTTGCGTAGACAACATCATCTTCACCTCTTGTAATCTTGTATGCACCTGCAGGTACAACCTCAGTCTTGATAGGCTTACCATTAACTTCGATCTCACCCATGATACCTGTATGCATCAAGTTTACTCTAGGTAAAGCGGAACTCTTTCTTTCGCCACCACTTTGAGGAGTTACACCTACTGCCTCTGCAAGAGACATACCTAAATCGTTTTGTATTGCTAGTTCTGTATTCATTGTTTTACTTACTTTCTGTTAAAGTTAAAGATGGTTAGTTATACTCTAAACGTCCACTGTGTCAAGCCAATTGTTTCCTATTTTGGCTTCTAATAATAGAGGCACATTCATTTCTACATCGTATGCGTCTTTTATGACACAGTTGAGATTAGCATTTATAGTATCCACAATAGTCAATACTTTTTTCACTTCATCAGGGTGTACATCTATCACCATAGAGTCGTGTACTGTATTGACTAAACATGACTGTAAAGGCTCAAGCAATCGCTCAAACTCTAGCAGCACCACAGGTACGATGTCACCTGTAGCAAATCCTTGGACAGGGTAGTTCTTTATCATAGTGAAGTGTGACACGCTACCATTACTCCTACGAGTTACATCAGGAAATGCGTACTGTCTGCCACTCACGTTAGTGATCTTGAGAAACCTCATAGCTTCATCACCTAGCTTCTTGTGCCACTTAGCTACGCCTTTGTATTTCTCATGAAAGTGTTCGTAGTATGCAGCTACAGGCTTAGGTCTACCATATCCAGTAGCACCGAAGAGAGGGGCGAATGTATGCTCCTTTGCTGCCTGACGCTCTGTAGGCTGTCCTGCATCACTGATAACCTTTGCTGTGTAGGAGTGCACATCAAACCCTGTATCAATCTCCTGCATGGCTGTACTGTCCTGTGAGAGGAATGCAGCAACTCTAAACTCCAACTGTGCAAAGTCACACTCACATATCTGTCCACCTTCCCATCTTGATATGAACACACGTTTTACTGGAAATGTTCCTCCTCTTGGCATGTTTTGCATGTTGGGATTGCGTCCAGAAAATCTACCTGTACTGGTAACACTTTGGGTAAGGTTGACGTGAAGGATTCCGTTGGGCTTGGTGAATATTTCGATACCATCCACGAAGCTACTAAGGTAACTGCTGATAGCAGAGAGGCGCTTAAGATCAGTAAGAAAATCAAGAGCAGACTCCATACCGTTGCTTGTAGCGGTAGCCATAAGACTTTCAAGGTTGCCCTTACTAGTACTGAAACCATTTGCACTTATCCATTTCTTGCTTGGTGCAGAGAAACACAGCCCTGCTACTTGTTTTGTTTGTGTTAGAAGATAGCCTTTACCCTCACACTTCTTACATATATTTGGTATCTTGTATAGCGTACCGTCTTTTCTTGTCTTCCAAACTTTTCCTCCACCATTACAGTTGGTACAAGTAGATGCTTTAGTCTTTCTAATGATTGAACTGTTTGCTTCTATAGCTTCCCTAAACTCTTGCTGTGTCTCAGTGTAGTCAAACAAGTCAGCCCATTCTTTCTTGTTGTGAACACGTCTACTGAATATGACTTGAGATGCTTGCTCAGGACTGTTGAGGTTGATAGGTGTGTCACCCATAAGGTCACGAGTCTTGCGCTGCAGCCTGTCTTCTATCTCAGCTTTCTCTTTCTCAAACTCTATTCGGACTTGCTGAAGGGCGGTTCTGTCCACACGGATTCCTGACATATACATTCTGGTGAGGGCTTTACAGGTGCGGAAGGTAATGTCTCTGACATTATGTAAGGACTCTGCTTCTGGCTTGGCGTAGTCTTGTTCCAAGGCAAAGAACAACTCACGAGTAATGTCGAGGTCACTCCTAAGATAAAAAAGAAGCTCTTGTAAAGGTATCTCATTGGTGTTGTATCCTTTCTTGTAATACTCTTTGAGAGTGTCTTGCTTCTGGTAGTTTAGATTCCTACGTTCAGCACAAGCTTCTAAACTTATAGGTTCTTTCTGTCCACGCTGCAGTAGATACTCAGCTAACATCGTGTCATAGATGTCACCGTCATACTTGAAGCCCGACTCCCATAACCACATCAAGTCATGCTGTGCATTGTGCATGATCAGTAATGTTGTATGGTCTAGTAGGATCTGTATATTTCTAGCTCTTGATCCACCTACGTCCTGATCCTCTTTGTGATTCAGCGTAAACAAGTGTGTCTCTTCTACGTTATCTACATTCTGCACACCTACTTGAACAAGCTCAAGTCCAGGCTCGAATGGATCAAGAATGTTTTTCTTCTCTCGTTTAGTTATGGTGTTTTCTACATCAAGTACAAGTCTCATGCTAAGTACTGGCTCCTGTCTCCATCTAACTCACAGTGAATAGTACCATGCCATCCACCCTTGAGTTTGTTCTTTGCTATACAAAGATGTCTCTGATTAGTTTCATCTTCGTCTTGCCCCTCTACTACTTTGTTTTTTGATATGAGTATCATCAAGTCAGCCTCTGCTGCTTTACCAGTACGGCTACCCTCAAGCATTGATTGATCAGGGTGCACCAATCCCTCTGCTGCTGCACTCAACTGTGACATCCATATGATTGCACACTTGTGTTCTTTGGATATGTTACGTGCATGTATGGCTGCTTCTTTGAGATAGATGTCCGACTTGTCACTTGTCTTGGACGCAAACTTGTCACCCATATCAAGCACTACAATGTCAGGCTCGTATGCCTTGATGATAGCTTCAACCCATGCCATGTCTTTACCTGTGCTGTCTTTGATGAAAACGTTCTTCTCTACTGGATCATAACGTAGTGCAGCCACCGCCATGTTAGTCTTGACTTCATCCATGCTCATACTTGTAGCAGCACTCAGGTATCTTGCACCTACACGCTCATAACTTTCTTCGTTACACAGAACCATACACTTAGCACCCTGTGATGCAAACCCATCAGGTGCAGCTATTGTACTAGCATGAAAGCTAGTCTTACCTGTATTAGGTCTAGCACCTACAACAACTAAGTGTCCTGCGCTAATGCCCTCTGTCCTACGTTTAAGTGTAGGTATGTTCCACTTCCATTGTGACTGTATGTCATTGGCTTTTAATAATGTATCGATACTTGTATCATCCCACTCTACCTTGAGGTTGGGTAGGAAATCATCTTGATAATTACTCAGTATATTTCTCAAGGGTTCGAGGCTAGACTGTGATCCGTTAACGTAGTCGAATCCAAGGTTAGCAATCTCTTCACCCACTACCTGCTGAAACAGCTTAGACAATACATCATCAGCTATATCTGTAGACAGTGGCTTTTCTCGTGCAACCTTTTGGAACAACTCACTAAAGACTAGCTTGTTAGCTGTAGTCATACTGGTGTTGTTAACAAAGAATAAAGCTTCTAACTCCGTAGGAGTAATACTCTTACCATACGTATCCATAGCGTAATCAAGCGTCTGCTTAATCTTACGTGCATCTTTACTAAATATCTTGTCGGGGCAACGTATGCCTTTATGATTCTCGTAAAAATCTTTGTCCAACATAGTACGGATTAGTGCTAGTTCCTGCATGTGTGTCTCCTCTCTCAATCAAAACTTTTCCCCTTGTTGTATACCTTATCTAACTCCTTATCAAAAGCTTTGTCTGAAGCATACCTCTTACATGCTTCTAACACTTCATCTACTGTCAAATCAACGTAAACCTTACCTAATGGTACACGTTCATCTATTATTGCTGTCTTCTTTGGCATTAGTATCTCCTTGTATACAAGTTAGCCTTACTCCCACTCTACTCTCTGGTGTCATTGAATAGTATAACATATCATAGTTATTGAAACATTGATACATATCATCATACGTTCCTATCTTTCTGACTTCTGGCTCACCATTGAACAACCATATGAATACTAACGTCCACATCAGAACATCGGATTCATTAAATCAAATCTTTCGTACCAACTGCTACCCTCTAAGGCTAACCACATCAGTACAGGCACACCTAATATGAATATTGCACATACTAGGAATGCCCACCCTAAACCTTTTGTTGTACAGTAATGTTCAGACATAACTCTTCCTGTGCTTTTGAGGAAAACCCTCTTTATTCCATCCTTTACTAACTTGTTCTGCTGCCCACGAGTAGTTTACATTCCAATGTCTAGCAGCGTCAGCTATGCTTTTGAAGTCCTTACCGTGTAAGCGACAAGCTTTACCTTTCTGCTGTTGCGTTGGCTCTACCTTGATACGGATATGGCAGGGTACATTCTTTGGTTGCATTACTTGTCTCCTATATTTCTTGGTGCATATACTTCACCGTTGTATTGGCTACCTGTTTCAGTATCTGCTCCAAAGTTAAAGTACGCTAGTATAACTAGCAGTGCCATTATCCAGTAGAATGTAACCTTCACCCACTTGATAAAACCTTCGTATGTTTGCTTCGCTTCTAGCTCTGCTGCTTCTCTTGGTTGCATTAAACTATCTCCTCTAGTTTCTTTATGTCTGCATCTACTTTATATTTAATATCATCATAGAGTCTTAACGCTATAGTTTCTAACCCTGTGTAAGCCTCTATCTCTCTCTTGTACTCTAGTGTTTTATATGCAGCGTCAGGGTCTAGTGCTACAATAACCTTATAAAAATTATCTAAGTGTTGCATATTAGATACACTGAATGACGTACCCAGTATAGCCAAACCTGTCAGTCCAGGAAATAGTTTAGCTGCTACGGTAGCACTGATAACATCCTCAACTACTATCACGACACCATTAGGTTTACCTACGACACGAGTGAATACAGTAGGTGTCCTGTCGTAACGCCTCCACTTAACCTGTCCTGCATAGGACGTGCATCTACCTATTGCTCCTACAAGTCTGCCTTTGTCATAGATAGGAAAGACTACTCGTGAATCCATTACGTCATACATCAAGTCCTCCCCATACAAGCCCCACCTTCCAATGAATCTTTCAAACTGCTTATGCTCTACAGTAGGCTTGACTATATACTCAGGCCAAGTAAATAACTCATGCTCCGACTCAGGCTCTTCATACTGGTTAAGCCTACGTTGTATCTCTTGTGCTGTCATACCTGAAGACACAACACCTTTAACTCTACAGTCAAGCTTGTAACAGTTGTAAAGCAAAGCACTACCATCTCGTGTAGCAGTGAATGTGTTCTTACCTCTACACACAGGGCAGTCACCTCTATGTTTGTAATCTTCTTTTAGATCAAGGGTTTCTAGGTAGTTCTTAATGTTGTTCATCTCTGCTCCTCCGCTTATTCAATGCATTACTTGCACCACTAAATGTGTTGACTAGGTAAGGCTTGACTGACTCAGGGTTTACATGCCCTGTTACTTGCATCAACTCAAGAGTCTCAACACCTGCCTCCACCATCTCAGTGATTGCAGTCCTACGTAGATCCATAGCTGTCAGTTTCTTTGGTAGCCCTGCAGCTTCCTTGACTTCATTGATTGCATCATCGATGTGGTCAATAGCGTATGGCACATATGCCCCTGCCACTGGTGTAGTCTTGGGTGCTACATAGTCTTGAAATCCAAAGTCCTGACTCTGTTGCCTGAGCATAGAAAGTAGATCATCAGGTATCGGCAAGTGCACATCAGCACCACGTTTACTTTGTGTTAAATCAACACGTTGTGCGCTGAAGTTAATGTTATCCCAAGTCAGGGTACGCATGTCACCAACACGCTGCGCCCACTCGTATGCCATGTGCACAATCAATCCAATGCTACGCCACTTGAAGTTACCGTATGCTGTGTCAAGAAAAGACACTACTTGATCACGAGTCCACTTGACCTTGCGTGGCTTAGTGCTCTTCGTCTTGATCAAGCGCACTGGGTCATTGTCCATTACGTCTAACCTCATGCTGTACTTCCATGCCGTAGACAAGACAGCCTTGCGGTAGTTAGCTGTACGTACACCTGACACAAGCCACTTCTCGTAAGCCAGGTTAGTGTGTCTAGCTTTGATGCTGCGTACTGTGTAGTTACCTAAGAGCCTACCCTCTACGTTAGTCTTAAGTATTACATCCAAGTGTGTCTCGTAGTCTTTCTGTGACTTAGCACTCAAGCTGCGAAAGTTATTGCTGTGTAGATAGAAGTCTACAATAGCTGACAACTTGGATGTATGTTTAGGTATGTCTACCACTTTCTCCTCACTTTCCAGTATACCCATGATTCCATGCAGTGACCTTTGCCAATCAACATGTCAATCAAATAAACTATGTTAGGTTTCCCCTCCTTTTGCCACTGGTGGTTCCTTGCGCTGAACGTCTGATTGTTTTGTCCTCCTAGTATTACGTTTAATAGTACGCTCATTGCTATCAGTATCCGTTTTAGGTAGATCCCCAAGCCTGTTGGTAATGTCATCATGTGGATCATCTTTCGGGTCAACTTCATCATCATGTGTCATCTTCTTCTATTCCTTCCATCGTCTTCTCCTTTGTATGTGTCATATACAAACCAAACGAATGCTAGAAGATAAACTACGATTATCAGTATGGGTATCTTATACATTAGAACAATGGCTCTCCTTCCTTGTCTAAGACATCCACACGAAAAAAGTTTTTATGTGGAACTCTTGGCATGTCTATGTCATTTACCCCATCATCCTCATGTGATTTAGGTAACAAACCCATAGCCTCCATATGGCTCAGTAAACTAACTGGCAATTGAGGTATCTCCATATTTGGCAGACTTCCTATAATTTTCTTTGTCTTCATCTGTCTCTCCAAAACACTCCTTGATATAAACAAACTCATTCGTATCATACATCTTTTTCAAATACAATATATCTCTACGACTGTCGCTTGAATGATAAGCAAACATCTTCTTTGTTGCCTTACTGTATATGTCTAGTGCATAGTACACTACTTCCTCCTCCTCTTAGCGAAGTCTTCTACTATTCTTTTGTTTCTGCATATGACAAGGACATATCCATCCTTATCATACGCTACCCATTTCTTCTTGCGTTTCATAATGACTACTCTACTTGTAGCTCTAGACATGCCACCGTTTCACTTTTGTTTGATACCAAGATGGCAGCTTCACTCATTGCCGCAACGCATTCCTCTTCACTGGCATATGTCTCAACATGGTAGTACTTCACTGTTTGAGAAGTGACTAGTAGCTGCATCCATACTAATGCCCAAACCATTACGCTGCATCCTCAGCAGAACGCCATACATATCGTGTGTAGCGTTGGCCTGTCACTGGGTGTCTACTCTTGATACTATCAATAGCATACCCCATTTTGCGTAGCTCTGTGATACGTGCGGTGAATGACTGTATACTGTAGTCAAGCAGTGCCTCACGCTGTGTCAAACCCTTGGTTGCTTTAAGGTGGTTAAGTATTTTTGTGTATTGTGTAGTTTTAGACATCTTATTTCTCCTTTGTAATAGATGTTATTATATCTCGTAAAGTCTTAGTAGACTCTGGTGGTATGCTCAGTGTGTCACCTGTAGCATCTCGTGTAAGTAGGAGTCTGTCATTGTTGTACAATGTAGCCTCCCATCCGTACCCTAAGTTTACTTGCTTAACTACTTTAGTGTAGCCATCTTCTGATAATTCTACACCTTGTGATGTTTTGTAGTTCATTGCTGTGTCTCCTTCTGTTTATCTGCAATGTCGTGTACTCTATCCATGAATACAGCTAATGCCACATTAAAATCTGTAAGGCTACAGTTTTCCGCAACATCTCTAATATTATCCCAGAAATCATACTTGTGTGGTTTTCTTGCCACAGTTCCAGGATTTGGTTTAGCTGCATCAAGTGGTGGTATCTCTGCCAAATCGATTTTGCCAGTGAATGTGTTAAGCCACTTGAGTAGGTTAGGCTTGTCCGTTGGTACATCTACCATGTCAGCACCAATCTTCTTAGCCTCAGCCTGTGTGCCTACCCATTCACCTTGCTTATTCATGTATAGTCTCATTTGCCTAGCACCCTCTGTAAATCTTCATCCGTTGTTTCTTTGACGTATACCCAATCGTATATCCATTCATCTGCTCCTAATCTTGGCTTGAAGTATCCGACATCACCTATCTCACCCATTACAACCTTCGCTGCGTTGGATGCATCGATGTCACTGTAGCCTAGAAACTGCACAGCTTTACCGTTCTTATGATATGTCCTAACTTGCATCGTCTGTCCTCATTCTTACATCAAGTCTCCAAGTAAATCCTGTCAATGTCTCACGTTTTGCAATACCAATATCCAAGATATGATTTTTAATTGCTTTGTGGATCGTGTCTGTTTCGTCACACTCTAAGTCATCTGCTCCTATTATTATATCTTTATACTGCATCTAGTATCTCCTCTAATTGATTGATAATCACATTACCTTTACAGATTTTATCTACTGCTATGTGTCTCTCCTCTTCAGTGTTGAACGGAGACACAGCATCTACTTCCAGTTGTTTGAAGCTACGTGCCACGTTAACTATCTTCTGTCTGTTAAAGAATAAATCTTGCAGTTGCATTTTATTCATCCTCCTTCTTGTGAAACCATGCTTTATCATCGTCAGGTAAAACGTATGGCCTCCAATGATTAGGATCACCCTCACTATCTGTTGGTGGCCTGAAGTCAAACATGTTCTTCAATGTGATAGACATATCCTCTAGTTTACTCACCTTGTTCAAACTAGTATCAAACATCTCCCTGAAGTCTGTGCATATTGAATCCATAATCCGATATACTTCTAGTAGTTCTTCTACCTCGCTGCGAGTTAGTTCTGTCTTTAGTTTTACTTTTTTCTTAGCCATAGTTTTAGCTCCTTCTATTGCTTCCATTATTTCATCACTGTCCATATCAATAGTCCTCGTCTGTAACTTTTAATTTTTTATTGTGTAGCTTTTCTAGTTTACATAAAATTCTTTCTGCATTTCGTACAGCATGAGCCATGTGTAACATAATATGTGAGTCAAACATAGTTTGCACACAATTATGCATATAAGTTTCACAAGTCTCTCCATAGATGTGATTTATCCTTACAACAAATGCATCATACTCAACATCAGTAATTAGAATGTCACAAAAGTAGGCAACCTCATCCCAATTAGGGTGTTCTTTACCGTGTAAATCTATTCTGTCATACCAATAATGCGGTACATAATTTGGATACTCGTCTGGAGCAATGCAAGCAGGGAATCTGCCATCTTCTTTAAAGTCTTGAGAAAACATACCCTTACTATGTAAGACTACCTTTTTCCTGTTGATAACATATTCATATGTCTCACCATAATCATGGTTATTTTGTGCTGAGTGACCCATCAGGTAGTTTATAGCACTTCTAGTTGTTTCTTGAGTATCATCCATATCAATAGTCCTCCTCTAATCCTGACCATATGTATGCTAGGTATCGCCAAAAGGTTTTACCAAATGCTTCATTCATTATGTCTTCTAGTTCTTGTTCAGTCATTGTCTTGTACCTCTTCCCAATCATACCAACTCCTATCACTGTCATAGTCTTGGTAATTAAACTCCGATTCATTTTCATCTACCCAGTTGTGGATAGCATTCTTTAGATATGTCTTTGATAGTAAAAAATCACTGACATTTAGTATATGTTTTGGAACATCTACAAAGTATTCTAGGTAGACTGTCTCCTCTGCTTTTACTCGTATTCTCATTGTGTTTCCTCCTTTAATCCTTCAAAGATATGCTTGATAATATCTACTGTCCATCCGTTGCCTAGCATCTTGTAGCGTTGTGTGTTACTTACGCCACAGGTATACCCATCGGGTACAGTTTGTAATCTCTCACATTCTGTCACAGTAAGCTTACGCCAATGCATATTGTCTATGCTATCCCATTCGTGTCTATCGTAAGACAAACGCCCTCCTGTCCTGACACACTTAGACTTGTCACGTATCTCTACTTTGGGTTGATTATTCCCACCTGTTGTTGCTCTCAATGATGGTGATTTACCTTCGGCAGCGTACACCCTGTTGATCATTTGATACTTATCATTTAGTTGTGCGTCACCTATATGTATTAACCCATCTTTACTCTGCGCTAGTACACTGTCTTTATGCACAGTAGTCAGGCAATTAGATTTATCATCTGTGCGTAGCTCTAGACGTTTTTGTAGCGGTATGTCTTTGTTATAGTCTTGACGTTTACCACGTTCATCTAGCCTACGATTAACTATCCTTGCACCTTTTGGTTCAGGTACATAACCAATAGCGTAGCCATGCGTACCTGCACACACTGTGCCTGATTTACCATCAACATCGTGAATAGTATTAGCTTGACTGCGATAATCAGGGTTGAGCATATCAGGGTTCTTGTCGCTTGCTCTACGTTTCTCTTGCAAGTATTTACCTGCACGATAGAACTCTGCTGTCTCTTCTTCTAGTATATCTTTGAGCATAATGCCTTTGTCTTCTGGCACTCCATCAAAGGGAATGTTTGTCCAGTAAAGCCTCTTGCGATTTTGTGCAGACACTAGCCTACTGTTTATCTCCACAGGTTCTACACCTAGATAGTCAGTGATAACTTGCTCACTCTCTTTCTTCATCTTGACATTCTCAAGTAGAAACATAACAGGATCTTTACCAATGGCAGATCTTGCTTTGTTTATTGTGTTCATAATCCTGTCAAACTCAAAGAATAATTTACTACGAGGATCATTAAAATTGAGACCCTTACCGCCAAACGAAAATCCCTGACAAGGTGAACCGCCAATGAGCAAATCAATTGTATGGGCAAACATATTTAACCCTATGTTATCAGAAGATTGATTGTTACGTAATCCAATACCTTTTAATACATTTGTTACATCACCTAAGTGGATCATGTCAGGATAATTTTTCCTGGCAATCTGGATTGCATACTTGTCAATCTCCGCTGCATAGTAGTTCTTAACTGGTATGCCTAGCTGATCTAATGCGATCTGCCCACAAGACATACCATCAAATAGACTTAGTACGTTTATTTTCTTCATCTCTTTTATTCCTCCAATAAGTTGATAACTCTAGTCGTATGTATTCTAGATCAGGATAGTCAACAAAGTCTTGCTGTATGTTATGCAAGTATGTACTATCCTGTCCTATCGTAGCTGTGTTACGCTCAGGTTCACCTTTGTATTTTACAATTACATCAACGAACATCTGCTCTATCCGTATATGTACAATACCCCTCGTCAATTAGTCGTTTAGCTGTACGTCCAAACCACCCTTGCAATTGCCACACAACACCTGTGTCTATCAGGTATTGCCATGCTGCTGTTTCTTCTTCGATGTCAGACATCACTGACTGTTCACAGATCTCAACAGCGTTTGCTAATGTGAAGTTATACTCTTTCATTGTGTCACCTCCTATTCTATGAAAGCAAATCCACCGCCATTGCCCTCTTCGTCTTGCGATAAGACAAGCTTATATTTTTGGTCACCTAATCGCATCTTGAACGTAGGCCAATACTGATGTGGATCAAAGTCACATTGTACCATTTCAAAGTCCAGTATGTTTGATCCTACTAGTTGTTTAAACTGCTTGTTGTATGCAGGTATTGCGTCTTCAGTAATCATTTGTAATTCCTCCTTATATGTCTACTACAAATCCTGTTGTATCTTTCTTGGCTTTACCCTTTGCGTACAATGCCACAATGGAATTGCTAGGGTCAAGAAAGCGTAAATCATCTTTGTCACCATCCGTCACATTTATGCCACGCCACTGTGGTAGCTTGTACTCCTTACGGAATACCACAGCCGCATTCATACCATTGTCGAGTGCGTCTTGTAGCTTGTCAGCATACTGGACATTCGCACCTGAGTAAGACCACGTTAAGTGATAGTTGAATATGTCTTTAGTCTTTCTGTTAGAAATCTTGGTGTAGTCGTAGAATTGCACAGATGGGAATAGCTCAAAGATATTTTTACCATCTAGCTTGACTGTCTCCCATCGTATGTCTGTCGTACCGTTCAACCTAACACATGGCTGAATGCCACGTTTGTCACAGTAAGCTTGAAACTTGGTAATGTCCGTGTGTAGTTGACGCATAAAGCTTTCCCTATCACGATAGTACCATTCGGTCTTACGCATACGTGCAGCTTGCACATTGTTGAACGCTCCACGCCCTGCTGTATACAAACAAGCGTCAATACAGTTTGCTTGTTCAGCCATAGGGCAAGAGTTGAAAGCTTTACCCGCAACCATAACTTTCCAAGGTGTCATATATAGGATAGCTGTTAGATATTCGCTACCATCACCCTTGATTGTCTTGGCATTAGTGCCAACTCCTAATAGTTTGTATGTCATATCAAATTAACTCCTACGATACACAATATTATTATTGCTGATAGTACAAAGCCTACTATTGCTTCTACTGTTTCCATAGTCTGTCCTCCTTGTGTTACTTCATGAGGGTGCACCTACTTGGGAGGTTTTTAGATACACCCACAAAAAGTAACGTCTTTAGTAAGTCACACCCTGAACCCATGCGTCAAGAGCGTAAGGATAGGTTGGCCTATCTTAGCTCAGGGTGTAACCGAATAGTCACAATCTGTTAGCTCTGGTGGCGTTACAGCTCACCAATACGTGCGCTAGTCTTCTCTGGTCTAGCGTAGCGTCCACCCTTT
>VMHT01013444.1_pt1 | contig 29363 bp, 31 predicted proteins | sample 4693611 | NCBI WGS metagenome assembly VMHT01 (sample SAMN12280063, study PRJNA550983) | marine metagenome | isolation source: seawater sampled from same location over 5 years 0.02-0.2 micron viral filtrate | place: USA: collected off the coast of southern California halfway between the port... ... | reverse complement strand
TATGTAAACGATGGTAAGTTATCTCTAATGTGGAATCAACGTTCAGTAGATACATTCTTAGGGTTACCATTTAATATTGCATCTTATGGTACTCTATTACTCTTATTATGTGAAGAAACAAACTTAGAACCAGGTGAACTGATTGGGAACTTAGGTGATACTCATTTATATAAAAATCATATTGAACAAGCAGAAGAACAAAGATTACGAGGTTCTTTTACATTACCAACAATAAAATTTTCTAACGTAGATATTTTAAAAGGAGAATGGGATTATGAAATAGAAGGATACAAATATCACCCAACAATTAAAGCACCACTATCTAATTAAATTATGGAACATAAAAGATTATACGAGATTAAGATTCAACAACTCGAAAAAGAAAATAAAGAACTTAAATTAAAACTTGAAAAACAAGAATTAATTAAAGAAGGTTATAAGGAAGAAATTTCTAAGTGGAATAAAAAGTACAAGGATTTAAAAAAACAAATAACAAATGAATAGAAAAGAAATTACCGCAGAGATAAGACGGTTGAAGCTAGTAAAACCACAAACACAAAAAATTAAATTAGAAATTCAAAAGTTACAACAAAAATTAGAAGATGATTAGAACAGCAGAATGTGTATCACCGATGCACCCAGATAAAATGTGTGATAGAATATCAGATAGATTATTAGATTTACATTTACAACAAGACCCAAACTCACGAGTAGCAATTGAAACTTGTGGAGGAATTGGTATGGTGTTTATCACAGGAGAAGTTACTTCAAATGCAGTAGTAACACGAGAAGATATCGTAAGAGCAGTGCATAATATAACTACCGATGATACGATTGAAGTTATCATTAACATCAACTCACAATCACCAGAGATTGCAAATGGAGTAGATACTGGTGGAGCAGGTGACCAAGGAATTATGATTGGTTATGCTTGTAGAGATAATGAAGAATTCTTACCACAAGAATATTATCTATCAAGAGAATTAAATAAATTCGTATTTGATAAATATCCATACGATGGTAAAACTCAAGTTACTATGAATGGTAACTCACTTAGAGTTGTTTGTTCATTCCAAAATGCACCAACCGAAATGTTAGAAGGTTTAGTGGGAGGATTCTTTAGTAGGTATCCACAATATCACATTGAAGCATTACATTGTAATCCTGCAGGTGATTGGAACATTGGTGGGTTTACTGCTGATGCTGGGTTAACTGGTAGAAAGTTAGCAGTAGATAATTACGGACCGAGAGTTCCAATTGGTGGAGGAGCGTTTAGTGGGAAGGATGCTACGAAGGTAGATAGAAGTGCGGCATATATGGGAAGAAGAATCGCAGTAGATATCTTAGAAGAAAGACCAGAGGTACAGGAAGTGATGGTACAACTTGCATATGCAATTGGATATAATCAACCACTTCAAGCAACAGCAATTGTTGATGGAAAACACGAATTTATTAAAGGATATGATTTATCTCCAAATGGAATTATTGATTTCCTAGAACTTAGAAATCCAATATTCGGTAGAACTGCTGGGTTTGGACACATGGGTGCAGGATTTAATTGGAAATAAATTAGGATATATGAAAATTTTTTCGTATATTTGTATAACAAATAGCTTAAGATGACTAAAAAATATAAAGTAATACTATTGAGTGGAGGATTTGACCCTGTTCATAAAGGACACATTGAGTGTATTAATATAGCTAAAGAATTGGCAGATGAAGTTTGGATTGGATTAAACAACGATAGTTGGTTACGAAGAAAAAAAGGTAAATCATTTATGAAAGAACAAGAAAGAGCTTTCATTATGAGTAATCTAAAAGCAGTTGATTGGGTTTATATAATGAATCCAAAATCAAGTGGAGATAATACTGCAATTGACTTTATAGATGAAGCTAGATTAAAGTGGATAAAAGAAGGAAGAGGTGAGTTGAAAGGTAATATGGCATTTGGTAATGGAGGAGATAGAACAGAAACAACTACACCAGAGAACGATGTATGTAACTCATATGGAATAGATTCAGTATGGGGATTGGGAGATAAAGTACAATCTTCATCTTGGTTATTAGAAAAATATTTAAACATAGCAGAATAATGAATATAGAACAATTAGTAAAAGATTACCCAAACGATATGGAGTTGGGAAAGGTTGTACGAGATATATACAGAAAAGAAAAAGAATATCTCAACCAACATAAGGATATAAAAATATATGAATCACCTGATAAGGGAGAAACAATATATGAAAGACCTTTTGGTGGAGATGTAACGAAAAGAAAATTAGTAACAAAACAATTAAATTTATTCGATGAAATTAATTAAAAAAGAAAGTCAATTAAAAACTCCATTGATTGCAAAACCAATGAGTAAAAAAGAAATTGATTCAATATCAACAACTTTATTAACAGAACTTACTAAACATGGTGGTATCGGACTATCTGCAAATCAAATTGGTTTGGATATTCGTGCGTGTGTAATTAATGTTAAAGAACCATTGGTATTAATTAATCCACGAGTTATTGATGTATCTAAGGAAACTGTTGCGTATGTAGAGCAATGTTTATCATTAGATAAAACCATGAGAAAACCAGTTAAAACAATAAGACATAAATCATTTAAACTAGAATGTGATAATTTAGGTGTAGTAGAATTTGGACCAGATAAGGTAGATTCTGAATGGAAAGATTCTAATGAATTCTTTTCAGATGAAGGATTATTAGAGTGTGTTTGTGCTCAACATGAGATAGACCACCTTAATGGAGTTCTTATAACAGATTCTTCAAGAAGATATACTACTACAATTATTGCACCAAAAAAATATGGTAGAAACGAAAGGGTAATGGTAAAATTACCAGATGGTTCTACTGAATTTATGAAATACAAAAAAGCAGAACCACTACTTTCAGTTGGTTGTGAAATCTTATAATTTAAACTAAAACATGGGAAAACTTATATTTACATATACAGATAAAGAATACATAGAACATAATAGAGAAGTAAGTAAGATTGAATTAGATGTACCAGATGATATGGATATTCACGAATTCAAAGTAGTTTGTGTAAGGATGGCATCAGCTATGGGTTATAGTAATAAATCAATAACAAAGGCGTTTGGAGATTTAATCTACGGAGATGATAATCCAAATACTATAAAAGAACTACTACATGAACTCAACGTCATTACAAATAAAAAAACTTAACGATAGGTTGTTAACACAAAATGTGATTATACAAACACTTATAAATATTTTGATTGAAAGCGAGTTAGTTACAGAAAAAGAATTACAAACAAAGATTGAAGATAACCTTGATGATATTCAAGATATAATAAATTCAATTGAGATAACAACCTCAGATGATGAAGATGATTCAGTTATGAGCTCCATGTATTTTGGACCACATGGAGAAGCCTAAAAATTTATTACATTTTATTTGGATATATGGAATTTTTTTCGTATATTAGTAGAATAATATGTTTAATTAAAGGGAGACCTTATGAAAAGACAAGTAATATTTACGTTAGTACTTTCAGGACTATCGTTTGGAGTAATTGACTCCGCAGTAACTAAAGATAAATCAACTAATCAAACTGAATTAATTGATTTACAAAAAGAAAGAGAAGAAGAACTCTGTAAAATTGAAGAAGAAAAATACCTACTAGAATTGCATCATGAAGAAGAGTTACAAAACTTTTTAGATGCATTAGGATTCAGAGAAAGTGGTAATAGATATCACATAACAAACAAGTGGGGATACATGGGTAAGTATCAATTTGGAAGAAGTACTTTAAAAGGATTAGGATTCAAAGTAACTAAACAAGAATTTCTAAATAACCCACAACTACAAGAAGAAGCAATGATGGCTTTATTACTACACAACAAAGAAAAATTACAAAAGTACATTGATGTATTCGATGGACAAACTGTTAATGGAATGTTAATAACAGAAAGTGGTATATTAGCAGCTGCACATCTTGGAGGACAGGGTTCTGTAAAACGATACTTTAAAAATGGAAAAGTTTTTAAGGATGGTAATGGAACAAAAATCACTTCTTATATGAATAAGTTTAGTGGTTATGAAATTAAATTAAAACCAAATTCATGATAGAATTATTAACTACCTATAATATTGTTATAGGAATTTCGGTAGTCATAAATATCGTACTACTAATAGGAGTTCGAAACCTATTAAAACAAAACGAACAATTAGAAGATAGGGTAGTAAATACCATTTATTCAACTAGAGATAAGGTAGAAAATGCATTAACTTCAATGAGAAAACTAGATACTAAACAAGCATTTGAAAAAGATGATGAGGTTGGTATAAGCTTTAGTGAAATAAAAAAAAAAATAGAAGAGTTAAACAACGAAATATAATGGCGAAAAAAAGGAGAAAAAAATCCAAAATTTATTTTGGTACACCTGCACAGGAAGCAATAATAAAATATAATGCAAGTGATAATTTTGAAGAAAGGTCTCAGATATATGAAGAAGGAATCAAATACCCATTCGAAAAACTTGCAGAAAATGTTCTTAATACATTCAAGTTTTCTTATTTCGATGTACCAAAAAAAGATATCCAAACAGAAGTAGTATCTACGATGGTAGAAAAAATGCATATGTTCAAACCTGGTAAAGGTAGAGCATTTTCTTACTTTACAATTATAGCAAAGAACCATTTAATTTTAAAAAATAATGGTAACTACAAAAGATGGAAACAAAACAATCTCCTTTCACAGATGCCCGAAACATGGAATCCTGAAAATGATTTTAATGAAGTTGAAGAAAATAATGAATTCAAAGATTTTAAACAATTGATGTTAGAATTTTGGGATAGTAATTTAAACTCAATCTTTACAAAGAAAAGAGATTTACAAATAGCAGATGCTGTATTAGAATTATTTAGAAGAAGTGAGCATATTGAAAACTTTAATAAAAAACATTTATATCTATTAATCAGAGAAATGACTGATTGTAAAACTCACTACATTACTAAAGTTGTCAATGTAATGAAAATACATCAAAAGAGAATGTTAAATGATTATCTTGAACATGGGGATTTCAGAACAGAAAAAGAAAAGTTTGGTGTAGAAAAGAATAATGATTTTATAGATACTGATTACTTATAATAAAAAATATTAATGAGTTATATATTAGGAATTAGTTGTGGATATCATGACTCAGCGGCATCTTTAATAAAAGATGGTATAGTATTAGGAGCGTGTGAAGAAGAAAGATTCACAGGTATAAAACACGATTCTTCATTTCCACATAATACGATTGATTGGTTATTTAAAAAGTATTCTATAACCAAAGAAGATTTAGATTCTATTTGTTTCTATGAAGTTCCTTTTGAAAAATTAGATAGAATAGAAACCTCTACAAAAAAAGGTGGAGTATTAAAATACTTTAACAGAAAAAGTATTATTAGTAATAACAAAACTGCATATAAAGAATTAATGTTAGATATTGATTCTTATACTGGTAGTAAAACAAATGTTGTGTTTACCGAACATCACCTATCTCATGCAGCGTATTCATATTATACTTCTCCATACAATAACGCTATTGTAGTTTCAGTTGATGGGGTTGGTGAATGGGAAACAACTACAATATATGAGGGAACAAAAAACAAACTTAAAAAATTAGATTCAATAAAATTTCCACATTCACTTGGAATGTTCTATTCTGCATTTACTGCATTCTTGGGATTTAAACCAAATGAAGGGGAATATAAAATGATGGGATTGGCACCGTATGGTGATTCATCTAGGTATATAGATAAATTCGATTCAATTATATCAGGTAAAGAGGGTAACTTTAAATTAAACATGGATTTATTTACATATGAATATTCAGATACACATATGTTTAATGAAAAACTTGGAATGTTACTTGAACTACCAAACAGATTACCAGAAGAACCACTTACACAAGACCATAAAGATTTAGCGGCATCTGTACAAGCTATATATGAAAAATATTTTTTTAATTTATTGGAAAAAGCTTTTTCGTTATCATCATCTCGTAACTTATGTTTAAGTGGAGGTTGTGCGTATAATGGAACTGCAAATGGAAAGATATTAGAAAAAACTTCTTATAATAATTTATGGATACCACCTGCACCATCTGATTCTGGTTCATCAATTGGATGTGCTTTACATTATTACTATGATAATAATGTATCATTGAGAAAGATAAACACCAATCCATATTTAGGTCCAGAATATTCAAAGGAATCTATAAAATCTACTATTGATAAATTTAAGAAATATATCTATGGAGAATATGTAGTTAATCCTCAAATAATAAAAATTATATCTAAAGAAATTACTGATGGAAATATAATTGGTTGGTTTGAGGGTAGAATGGAGTTTGGTGCAAGAGCACTAGGTAATCGTTCTATATTAGCAAATCCAAGAGACCCTCAAATGAAATCTCGTTTAAATATGATGATTAAAAAAAGAGAAGGGTTTAGACCATTTGCTCCTATTGTACATAGAGAAAAACAGATTAAATATTTTAAATATAATAGATTAGTTCCATATATGAATCAAGTAGTAAAGGTTAAGAAAGAATTCGTTGATAAACTTCCTGCTATAACACACATTGATAATTCTGCAAGAATACAGAGTTTAGATTCTAAAGATAATCCAAGAATATACTCTTTATTAACTCAACTTGAAATAGATAATGAGTATCCAATTGTTATCAATACCTCTTTCAATTTAAAAGACCAAACAATGGTTCTAACACCAGAAGATGCAATAAAAACATTCCTTGATTGTGAAATGGACACTCTTGTACTTGGAAATTATATTATTAGAAAAACAATTATTTAATTATTAAAATATACTTATTGAAAGATAGAGGACACTGTTTTAAGTTATAAATTACCTCGGAAATCTCTAATCGTATAATAAAGTGGTTAGTACAAAATACCCCTCCAATCGGTGGGGTTTTTTTATACATAAATATATAAACCCCTAATACACTTATTTAATTGAAGGTTGAATATATATTGTAATTTTTTTTATCATATATACCATAGTTATTAACGGATATCCCTTAGTTTTGCAAGATGGAAAAGTTATTCACATTTAATTAAAACAAAAGGAGAACAATATGGAATTTTTGAAAAAAATAGGCTCTTGGGCTGAAGAATTAACAAAAATTGGTATTAGCATCATTGCCTTGGGAGTTGTACTTGAAGTACTCTTCAAAGGTACAAACATCCCTTTTTGGCCAGAAGTATCAGTAGTTGATAACATTATGGGCATTCTAGGAAGTTTAAGTGCTGAAGGTCTGTTAGGACTTGTAGGGGCTTTTGTACTGTACCACATTATTAAGAAGTAAGGATTAGAAGTAATTCTAACAACGCGTTTAAGATTAAACCTCACACTAAAAGTGGGGTTTTTTCGTTTACTATATTTATATACAACTAATATGGTATAATCATGAGTATAGAATTTGAATTATTTCCTGGAAAAAACCTTAGTGGATTGTTTAAAGATATCTATGATAATCAACAAAACAAGAAACAAAGAATATCAGAACTGATTTCAGAAATGAGAAATGTAATCAGACATGCTGGGGATATGGCAGTAATAGGACCAATCCTAAAAGACTTAATTGATTCATCAATCAGAAACGATGAATCATTAATTAAGATGAGTGCAATTGCACAAAGAATTATAGGTGCAGCACAAAAATCAGAAGGAGATACTGGTTTTCTTTCTGATATTGAAAAAGAACAACTACTAAGACAATTAGATGAAACTATTCTACAAGTAGCAGATGAACAAGATGTTAAGGTTGATGAACTTACTAACGAAATAGAAGAACTTAAACAAAAGGTTGGAGAGTAATGCAAAGAATACAAAAATCAAATTCTAGTTTTTTAACTAACAATCAAAATAATAAACAAAAGTTAGTTACAGGTACCGTAGTATATGTTCATATTAATGATACAGAGTTTGAATCAATAACAATACCAGATGATATAACTTCAGATGTATCGGATTTAGATTCAGTACTTGGATTTGCTAAAATTGTTGAAAAGGGAGATACTTCATATGATTTCGATGATTTAAATGATTACCCACCATTTAATATCGATGAAGGACTTCCATTACTTGGTGAGGTAGTTGAATTAATTAAAGTGGGTGGTAATTCACATTACAAAAGAATTCATAATATAGATATCAATGCAGGTAATGCAGTTGAGGATGCACAACTACAAGGATTGCCAGTAGAAAACTCAGATTCAAATTCATCCGGATATTCAGAAACATCTCAAACAGGAACTCCAAATTCAGGAGGTGATGGTGATAGAAGTAATAAACTTGGAGAATATTTTGAACCAACACAAATCAATCCACTTGTATATTATGAAGGTGATAAGGTAATACAATCGAGATTTGGACAATCAATTCGTTTTAGTGGATATAACAATGAAGAAAATGTTTTTGCTCCAACTATACTAATAAGAAATAGGCAAAATGATAAATCTATTGAAGACTTAAAAGAGTTTGAAATAACAGAAGAGGATGTTGTAGAAGATGGTTCTACTATCGCTATAACTAGTGGAGATTATGAGTTAGCATTTACTCCTGGTACTGCTGATGTTCCATTTGAAACTGAACCTATATATCATACCCCACCTGAAGAACTAAAGGCAACAGACCAAATTTTAATTAATAGTGGTAGAATAATACTATCTTCTAAAGATTCAGAAATGATATTCTTTTCTAAAGGAGATTATTCATTTATTTCCGATGGTAAGCTTACAATCGATAATGGATTAGATGGTGCTGAAATAGATTTAAATGGAGAATATAGAACAACTACTAATGATAATAATATGTATTTTTTAGGTGGTAGTGGTGAAATATATTTAAATACCGAAGAAACAACAGAACCTTTGGTAAGAGGTGAAACTCTACTTGGATTAATGGAAGAGTTAATTGATGCCATAAATGTACAAGTATTTCAAACTCCATGTGGTCCAACTGCACCTGGTCCAACTAACAAACCTACCTTTAATCAGATTAAATCAAAATTGAATACATTTTTATCTACTTTAAATTATACGGAGTAATAATATGTCATTCAATACATTTAAAGCAAATATGGAAAACTATATGACCAACCAAGGTGGTATAGGTGCATTTACTGATTTTGCTAAAAAGATTACTCAAGAATATAATATGTGTATTTTGAGAGGGTTTCAAGATACAAACATGATTCCATTATCTGCGGGAAATACTGCAGGAATGGAAGCGTTGGTAGCTATAGCGTGTGCAACTGCTTTATCAAAAACTGATGGGTTGCATACATTTGCAGATGATATTGGTAAGGGAGTAGTTGCGTTTTGGACAGGTGCTACACTTACAGTTGGAATTCCTCCTATAATACCAGCAACTGGAGCAATTCAAAACATAACAACAACTGCAGCGGTGTGTATGAATCCAGGTGCTTGGTCTCCAATCGGTCCTTTATCAAATACTAATGAAACAAGTACTTTTTTATCACTACTTGCAGCTGGTATGCAAACCCATCTAACAACAACCGTATTTATGTATTCAACAATATCCATTTATCCTGGTGCACCACCACCCGTAGCACCTGGTGTTTTGATACATCCAGCATACTTAGTACCAGGTTAATAACCATAAAATTAATAGTAATATATTTATATTAAGATAAACAGAATCAAAATGAACAACAAACAATTAATAAAAGTAATAAGAACTCTTGTTGAGGTAGAAACTGCCAAACAACAAGAACGTTTTTTATCGAAAACTTTTCCAAGGATATTGGAAGAGGAAGTAAGTAGAAGATTAGCAGAGGTGAAGGGGGGTGTAGCCGTTCCCTCAACGCAAGTCGTTAGTGAAGAGATAGACCCTTTCCAACAAGTAGAACTTGCGTTAGAACAAGAACGAGCAACACCAAAGAAAACATATTCTAAAAACAAATCTATAAACGAGGTTTTAAATATGACAACTCCCTTTACAAAGGCACAGAGAAGTAGCGGACCAGTTGGTGGAAAATCAGTATTAGATACTCTACCACAACAAGAACCAATTCAAGAGAGTATGGATAAAACCGTATCATTTACATCTCAAGGAGCAGGAGCTGGAGTTGAGGGAATGAGAACACAGATGGCACAAAAAATGGGGTATGGAGATGTATCACGAGGACCAAGTAAAAATGGTCTTGGAGTTAAGACAGGTTTAGCCGGTCTTGATAAAATACTAAACAGAGATAATTCTGCATTGGTTAAGAAATTTAAAAAATAAGATAAGGGGAGTGAGTAATGGCATTTATACTTGGTAAAAAAACACTTAAAGATTCCGAAGAATTTGATTCTTATGCATATGGAATTACACTACCAATACAAGGTGGTAATACAGGATTTTTTTCACAAGCATTTACATCACTTGAGCAAGCAAAAGCTAATCTTAAAAATTTGTTATTAACTGCAAAGGGTGAACGAATAATGCAGCCAGACTTTGGTTCAGGACTAAGGTCATTATTATTCGAACAAATGGATGATACTGAATTTAAAAAAAACATCCAACAAACTATTTTAAAAAGTGTAGAGTATTGGTTACCTTACATTAGAATAGAAGCAATTGATGTAGATATGGCAAGTGAATTAAAAGATAAAAATCAAGTAAATTTAAATTTACAATTTACAGTTGGAAACGATATTGATTTACAAGAAATAACATTGGTAGTACAGGAATAATATTATGGCATTAAACTCAGCTAATTTTAAAAGTAACAATGGAAGAGATATAAAATATCTAAGTAAAGATTTTGCGTCTTTTAGAAGTAACTTAATTGAATACTCTAAAACTTATTTTCCTAAAACATATTCTGATTTTAACGAAGCTTCTCCTGGTATGATGTTTATAGAAATGGCATCTTATCTTGGAGATATATTGTCATACTATACAGATGATTCATTGAAAGAATCATTAATGTTATATGCAGAAGATAAACAAAATGTAATTGCTCTTTCAAACTACTTAGGATATAAACCAAAAGTTACTTCACCTGCAATCGTAACAATTGCGGTGTATCAATTAGCACCTTCTATTGGTAGTGGAGAAGATAACAGACCAGATTCTGATTATTACTTAAGAATAAGAGAAGGTATGGTTGTAGAAGCAGCTAAAACAAATGTTCAGTTTAGAACAACCGAACTTGTTGATTTTAATGATGCAACTGATAGAGAAATTACGGTTTATACTGATTCAGCGGGAGAAGCAACACAATACCTTATTAAAAAATATGTAAAAGCAATTTCAGCTACATTAAAAACCGTAACTAAAACATTTAGTTCACCTCAACAATTTTCTAAAATAAATCTTGCAGATAAAAATGTAATTGATGTATTTGATGTACGAGATGCAAATGGTGGTAAGTGGTATCAAGTTCCATACTTAGCACAAGAAATGGTATATGTTGATTATCCAGTTTCAGAGCAAACTGATAAAGATTTAGCTCAATTTAAAGATTCTGTATCAAATATATTAAAAGTATTGAAAACTTCAAAAAGATATGTAACTAAGATTAATCAAGATAATACAACTACACTAGTATTTGGTGGTGGTAATTCAACAAATGATGAAGTATTAATACCAAGTACAAAAAATGTTGGATTGGGATTAAATTCATCCATAGATAAAATGAGTTCTACGTTTGACCCTGCTAATTTCTTAAGAACATCATCTTATGGACAAGCACCTTCAAATACAACTCTTACAATTTCTTATCTAGTGGGTGGTGGTGTATCTTCTAATGTTTCTAAGGGAGAACTAACATCAATAAAAAGAATTGAATTCGATGATGATGTAAAAACATTTTCACAAAACGAATCTACTTTATATAATAAAATGAAAGCTTCGGTAGCAGTTGATAATGAAACTCCAGCAACTGGTGGTAGGGGTGAAGAAACTATTGATGAGATTAGAGAAAACGCATTAGCTAACTTTGGTTCACAAGGTAGAGCAGTAACAAGAAAAGATTATCAAGTTAGAGCATTGGCATTGCCTCCTAAATATGGTGGAATCGCAAAGGCATATTGTTCACCAGATGGTCAATTGGATAATAACTCACCTGGTTCATTATTAAAAGATACTGATTCAATTGAAGAACTAATGGGTGTGGTTAACATGGTTAAAGACCAAAACCTATCAGATGCAGAAACACGAGAAGAAGTTAAAAGATTATTAAAAAGTAAAAAGGGTAGTCCTGGTGAAAAAAATAATCCATTTGCAATTAACTTATATATTCTTGGATATAACTCAGATAAAAATTTATCTATATTGAATAGAGCAGTTAAAGAAAATCTGAAAACATATATTGGAGAATATAGAATGTTAACAGATGGAATTAATATTATTGATGGGTATGTTATAAACATAGGACTTGATTTTGAAATAAGAGTTTATGGTGGATATAATAAAAGAGAAGTACTTGCAAAATGTATATCAGAATTAAAGCAATATTTTAATATAGATAATTGGACGTTTAATATGCCAATTAATATATCTGCAATAGAAATTTTACTAGCAAGTATTGAGGGAGTACAATCTGTACCAAAATGTGAAGTTACTAATAAGTGTTTAGGAAAATACTCAGAACATTCATATGATATACAAGCAGCAACAAAGGGTAAAATGGTGTATCCATCAGTAGACCCTTCTGTATTTGAGGTTAAGTTTCCAAATAAAGATTTAAAAGGGAGAGTAGTATAATGTATCATTTCGTAACATCATCCAAAGATTCAACAATTTATTTACAACAACCAAGTCAAAACACTGGATTGGATGAGATAATTGAGGTATCTAAAACTTTCTATGGTAATCTTAAAGATAATGCAAGAGCATTAATAAAATTTGATACTACTCCATTATCACAATCAATTGCTAGTGGAGATATCACAATGAGTTCTGCTCATTTATTATTAAAAGAATCTGATGCAAATGAGATTCCTATGGATTACACAATTTATGCATATCCTATATCACAATCATGGGATATGGGTATTGGAACACGATTTGATGATATATCAACCGATGGTGTAAGTTGGGAAAACAGAGGAACATCCACAGAAAGTTGGTTAGGAGATGGTGGATATGCGAGTGGTACGAGTGGTTCTTTTAACGGAAAGGGTGGTACATGGTACACTGGTTCGGTTGGTTCACAAGATTTTTCATATCAATCGAGTGATATAGAAATGAATGTACTCAGTTCAATGAATAGTTGGATTGGTGGTACACTACCAAATGAAGGATTTATAGTAAAACATTCAGATGCAAAAGAAGCAGATACAGTTGATTATGGAGAATTAAAATTCTTCGGTAAAGAAACTGCAACAATATACCAACCTAAAATTAGAATTGGTTGGGATGATTCGGTATTTACAACAGGTTCATTAACAGAATTAACTTCTGAAGAAATTAATGTAACGTTCAAAAGATTAAAAGTAAGATATAAGGTAGGGAGTACACCAATGATTAGAGTTTTTGGTAGAGAAAAGTATCCTCTTAAAACCTATACAAATACATACGCTTATAATGATTTATATTATTTACCATCTACAACATATTATCAAATAAAAGATATCGTAACAGGTGATGTAATAATACCATTCAATGATAACTATACAAAAGTTAGTTGTGATGCCAATGGTAATTATTTTAAATTAGATTTATCTAACTTTGAATATAATAGAGATTACTATATTGAAATAAAAACAATAAGAAGTGGTGTAGTAGAATATTTTAGTGATAAAGATTTAACATTTACCGTAGAGAAATAACATGGGGTTAAAAGATAGATTTCGAATTGATGAACTTGTTAAAAAAGGTTCTAAAGCAATTCCTCGTGATGAACGAGGTGGAATCCGAGTGCGCAAAAGAGATGGTAAAGCTTTACCACCGGGATACTATTTCAAAGAGGGTTCTAAATATCCAGTAAAATTACCAGAGAAATTTATACCATATGGTAAAAAGCCAATCAAATCTCCAAACGATACAAAAAAATTCAAAGCTGATTTTGTAGATACATTGCCTCCACTAAAGAGTCTTGCGGATTTAGAAGCTCAAAAATCATTTGGGGGAGAAACATCTGGTTTCATTGAAAAACCTAATTATGATGAAAGTGAACTTAAAAAGGCAATTGATGTAAAAGTTGATGAGTTAATAAAACCCAAAAAAGTTCAAAGAGGTGATTTTATTCCTAAACCAAGATATACTAGTTTAGAAAAAAAGTATGAAGAGGCACAAAAACAAATAAAGACAATAACCTCACAACGAGATAATGCGTTATCTAGTATTGCTTCACTTGAGGGGGAGATATCATCTTTACAATCACAACTTGATTCATGCCAAGCTCAACTTGATGCACAGATTATAGAAACCGAAAAAGCAACCGATAGATATAGTGATTTACTAAAAGATTTTCAGACTTCTTTAATAAAGGGTACAAAGGAAGGTATTGAACGAGCATCTTTATCTGCACAAGCTCAAGGGTTACAAGCACAAAAAGAAACCTTACAAGCACAATTAGCATCACAACAAGATATTGTAAAATCGTTACAAAATCAACAAGAGATACAACAACAAGTTGCCGAACAACAACAAGAAGCAGCGGAACAACAAGTTGAGGCAGCTAAACAAACAAGTTTATTGGGGTTAGTTGAGGATAAAGGACAATACCAAGTTAAGGGTACAGTTGGTTGGGCACTTCATCCATCAAGTAAAAATAGAAAACCAGAACAAGCTGCTAGATGGGATGATAGAAAGAAAGGTGATAGGGGAAGATTAACTGGTCTTAAATATGATTGGTATAACTTAGGTGAAGAAGCAGTCACACTTAGCGTAACGGAAACTGTAATTAAAAACAAAAAATGGTTAACAGGTGTTCCTAGTTCACTTACTATTCCTGCAAGTCCTGATGGTGGTTCAACACCTGGTAAGAAAACAGTTACTTTTGGTAGGGGAAGTATTGGTAAGGGAACTTATGAAACAGAAATAGAATGGACAAACACAACCACTAATGAGAAATTTAAAATGAAAACTCGTTATTGGCAAGCAAGAAGTAGGAGAAGAACCTAATAGATTATGGCTTTAGAAACATTTAAAGAAATAGTAGAGAGAAAAGGATATCTCGTAGAAAATGAAGATAGAAAAATTTTCGAAAAGGAAATTAAGAAATCTAACTTCGGACTTGGTGTGTCTGATATGATTGAATTCATTTTATATGATTCAAATGATAATCAACTACCACAAGGAGAGGATGCAAAACTTGTTAGATATATTCATATAGATGATAAAAACATTAATGATTATTTTTTAATAACAAGAAATGAAGAAACTAAAAAGACAAATGATGCATCTGAGTTTATAATTGATTTAGAAAGATTAATTAGAGAAGCTGGATATTCTAATGGTATATTCAAGACTCAAATAACATTACTAAACAGAAGAATCGGTTCAGAAGAAGGAGAAACTGATAAATTATGGATACATGAAATATCACCAACACGAACCGAAATAAGAGTTGTTCCTTTAAAAAATACAAATAAACCTAATGAAGATTTACTAAGAAGGTATGGGTTATTCACCGATGAAGGAAACTTTAGAGATGATACCATTTATTATGTTAGAAACTTTATTGATAGTATTGATATCTTTAAGGTTGTTGATAGCTTTATAAGAAGTAAGGGTAGAATTCGTGATGGAAGACGATATCAAAAACTAGTTCAACAAGAATTTAAAGTAGGTTCATTTGATAATTTGTTAAATGATATAAAAGCTAGATATCTTGAGTCTATGGATTATTTCATAGTTGGAAAAGATTGGGATATAACATCAAACACTTATGGTAAATCAATTAATAATCCTGATTTATTAGAATTAACAATTTCAAAAATAAAAAGAGTAGCAGAAACTGCTATACGAAATTCTGTTGAGTATTATTTACCAAAACGTAAAATACAAAATAGTATTGAATTAACCGCAGATGAACAAATTACGTTTGATAAGGTTAAGAAAATATTAAAAACTATTAAAGCAAATCAAAAATTTCCAAGTACCATACCATCTGAAGTAGGAGGTATAGTTAGAGGTTGTACAGATAAAGAAGCACTTAACTATAATCCACGAGCAAAAGAAAACGATGGTAGTTGTAGATATAAAGAAACAGAAGTAGCAGCTGCTGTTGTAGAGGGTTGTACTGATAAGAGTGCAGTAAACTATAATCAGTATGCAAATAAAGATGATGGTAGTTGTAAATATCAAGAAGTGGTTGAAGATTTTGCTGATTTAGGAGGAGGACTTGATACCGATACAGAGGTTGTAGTTGACCCTCCACCACCTCCACCACCAAAACCAGTGTACAAATATACAACAAAAATATACTATGTTTGGTCAGAAACTGGTTCAATAAATTATACCGATAGAACTGGAGGAAAGGTTGTATCATCTGGTATTGAATACGATGCTCTAAAAATAACTTTTAGAGATGATGGACCTCCGAAGTTTGTTAATGATGTAAGAGAAATACCAAAAATAAAAATTACACCACCACTTGTTGTTGAATATAGAGTTCAGAACCAAAGTAGGGTAACAAGACAAAGACCAGAATTCTTAGAAAGAAAGAGATTTAATGATATTCACCCATTTGGTGATAGAGAAGGATATAACAGACGTAACAACCGTTTACAAAAGTATCCAAATGTAATTGAAGAGTTTGAAGAAATATTTGTGGGTTCTTCTTTATCTTTTTCTTATAAGAATAAGTTAAATCAACAAAAAACAAGTTCTACAATAGAACCGAATGATTCGTTAATAATATGTGCAGTTGAAAATTCAATATCAAGTGTACCTGGTCTTAAAGTAACACGAGTAGGAACCTGTGGAGGAACATATCCACAAGTAATTACCGTACCTAAACCAAAATATAAATGTAATAATTCACGAGCGATAAACTTTGGTGAAGTTGGTGTGTGTAAATATGCACCAAAACCAGCTGACCCAGTAATACCATTTGTTCCACCAACTCCACCACCACGAAAAAGGTGTCTTGACCCAAATGCAGATAATTATCAGCAATATGGGACTTGTACTTATCCAATTTTTGTTGATGTTGTGGATAAACCAATTCAAATAGTTCAAAATACACCACCTAGAATCACTGGTGGAAATTCTGGAGGTTTTGGTGGTTCAAGAGAAGTTGAGGAGATATTAGATGCAATGGGAGGAAATTTTAATGGAGCAATTGAATTTAATAACGGAAGAAATAACAGAAGTAATAATTCAACGTTGAGAATGGGTGGGTATAATGCCAACTTCTTCTAAAAGATACAGGAGAAGATAATAACTATATATTTATAGTAGAAATATTGTTGGGATATAAATGAGAAACAGAAGAGAATTTAATTACGATGATTTCAGAGGTTATGAGGATAACTTTGGAAGAACTAATGGGGAAAATCCTTTCGGATATGAACCAGAGGTACTTCGTCCTATTGGTAACGGTGGAGGCGGAGGTGGAGGTAGAGTATCAAGACCTACTCCACCTATAATTGTACCGAAACGTCCTGTGCCAGAAATAAGTAAACCTCGTTTCGTAAAACCGATACTTCCACCACCACCACCAATAAAACCTGATTTGCCACCAAATCCAATTATCCCAATAAAAATACCACCTCGTGTTTTTGTAAAAGGTGGGTGTATGGATTCGAAGGCAACTAACTTTGATAGAAGAGCAACTTACGATAATGGTAAATGTAGATATCCAAAACCAGAGATTAAACCTGTGGTAAAGGATAAAAATGCACCAGTTACTGTGACCATAGCGAGTGATAGAGGACCAGCTGAAGTTAAAGTAAATGGTAAATCTGTGGGTACAACAAATGGTTCAGGTGATTTTCATTCCAAAGTTTTAAATTTTACAGAAAAAGAATTACTTAGTAGAAAGACAATAACAGTAGAAAAAGCAGGATTTACATCAAGAGATGAGTGGAGAATATCTTCTAAACAAAAAACTTTATATAAAGATGTAAAACCAGTTATTGATATTGTACAACCTGATTTACCACCACCAATTCGTACTAACCCACAACCAACTAGAGGTAATGTAAGAAATAACACTCCTACAATCACTGCAACTACTGATGGTAGTGGTCAGTTTAGAGATTACATGGATGTGGACTTCCTTGACCCAATAACTGAACAATTTGGTAGAAAAGGAGAAAATATCAACTTCGGAGGAAACAATCCCTTTGAACGTAATTTTAGGGGAGGAATTAATCCCAATTTTAATAGGCTATTAAAAAGAAGAGCTCCTAAACCATCATCTCCAAAAATTAATTTTAACAATCGTCTTGGTATTGAGCCACTATTTTCGAGACCTGTTAAGGGAAAGTCTTTACCAAAACCAGCACCACCAAAACTATCATTAGGTACAGTTGGATTTAATTATTTCGAAATTGTATTAGAGAGAAAAATAAATGGTAAATGGGTACAACAACCGAATTCAAATGCTAAAATTGCAGATGTATCTATAAGACCTAAATCACACGCACTACGATGTGGATTTAGTTTAAGAAAATCATCTGTTGAAATTATAGAACCACCTATCATTGAAGAAAGCTATTCAGTTAGCATAATTGGTGATGTACCAACAGATGATACCATTCTTTGGAAAACTAATTATGGACAAGTTGGGGGTGTATTAGATGATGATGATATTGTAACATTTAAAATTGAAAGACAAGAAGGAGACCCTATACCAAGTATTTCATTTTATGCAAATGGTATAACTGATTTTACACATAGGGGAGAATTTCAATATTCATCTAATGGTAAAAAGGTTACTTCAAGAAAGGGATTGGAAACAACAATTCAACTTGTAGGTGGTCAAACAGATATACAAGTTCAAGTATTTAAAAATCCTATTGCAAGTGTACCTACACAACCAGCAGTTAAATTAAATAGAAGTAGTGTTAAGTTAAATCTAGCGGATAGAAACTCTGTTAAGATATCATATGAGTCAATTGATGCAGATAGTTTATTATATATCCTTGGTAAGAACAAAAAAACAATACCATTACGAGGTACTATTACATTATCACCAAGTGATTTTCCCAATGGTGCAGGAAATTATACATTATATGTTCAGCCTGTTTCAAAACGAGGAGGAAGTGGTGAAACTCAAAAGGTAGTAATTGCAGTAGAAAGTAAAGCATATTTACCTGGTCCAGATATTACTCATATAAACTATCCACAATTAATTAAAGGAGCGGATTTTAAAGGATATGATGCAGATTTTAATATATCTTGGCAATCTATTAATACGAACTATGTTGAAATATATCTTGATACTCCAAGAAGAGAATCTTTCTTAGGTAAATTCGAACCACAAGGAGTTTCTCAACTTAATATACAAGATATTATTAGAAAAGGTAGAAGATTTCAAACTTTAAGAAATAATAGAGATTTATTACAATTTAAAATATTACTAATTCCTTATAATACAGAAGGTGATTCTAAAACAAAAGGTAAAGTTGAATCAATAAATATTACTTTTGATAAGGGAGATTTAACACTTCGTAGAGGAAGAGTTGTTGGTGATATAAGAAATGCATTTGTTAGTGAATTTGAAGATAAAGGACTTGATGAACATACATCTCCATTTTTAACACACTATTTGCACCTAGGTGATGGTGATAATAGGTTAATTGGTACATGGGGAATCGATGAAACAACATTTTCAGATTTTAGAATTAATCCAGCAACTAACAAAAAGGAATTATATGGTGAGGTACAGAAATCATTAGTTTTAAAACTATATGACCCATTACCACGAAATATAAATCCTAATGATAAAATTTGGATATCCAAAATACAATCAATTCCATTAATTGATAGAATAACAATTACAGATGATATAGTTAACAACTGTACTCCATTAACTCCTAACTTTGAATTAGATGTTACTGATACAATTGGATATCAAATAATGGATGATTTAATAACAAGTGGTTCTACCTCATCTACCGATGTTGTAAATCAATTTGTATCATCTAGTAATTTTTCATTAGATAATTTAAATATAGAATTTGTAAGTCAATCTTCAATAATAAATGAAGTTGGTACTGGACTAATATTAGAACAAACTGGTGATGAAGATTATAATTGGAAAGAGTTTATTAAATATTCATCTGCAGATGAGAGAGTTCAAAATTTTTACTATAAAGTAAAATTATTAGAATCATATCAATCTAAATATGATATTGTAAATTCACTAACTTCATCAATTGCAACAACTCAAGAAGCTAAAAATATACAATTTAAAATAGGTGAAGTAAGAAGGGGATTTGATTCTTTTGAAAAATATCTATATAACGAATCAGGTTCATTAACGTATCCTGGAGCGGGAGAGAATACACTTTCATCATCAGATGACTCATCTACTATAAGTTGGTTTGCTGGAATATTAAACTCAGCTCAATCATTTGATTATAATAACACATCTCGATTATCATTTAATTTACCAAAACATATTAAAGATGATGAAAACAATTCTGATTTCATTTTATTCTCTGATATGATTGGACAACACTTTGATGTTATATACACACATATCAAAGCAATATCTAAAAGTAATAGAATTGAAAATACACATGAATATGGTATAGATGATACTATGTTATATCATATGTTAGAATCCTTGGGATGGAATGCCGATATGGGTGTTTCTGGACAAGCACTTTGGGAATATGCATTTGGTAAAGATAAGGATGGTAATAAAACAACTTCCTTAAGTGGTAAGGATAGACAAAATGAAATATGGAGAAGATTATTAAACAATCTACCATATTTGTATAAACATAAAGGTACAAAACGAGCAATATCCGCAGCGTTAAGTTGTTATGGTGTTCCTGCTTCATTACTGACTGTGATGGAATTTGGAGGACCTAGTGACCCGGATGGAGATACTCCAACCAAATTCACATATGATGATAGAACTGCTTCAATATTACTAAGTGGTTCTGCAGCTATTACTTTACCTTGGAAAGAACACACATCAGTATTTAGTGATGATTATCCTAATGCAGTTGAACTAAGAATAAACTCGGAACAAAGACAAGACCAAGAGATAGTGAGTACCGATGGGTGGTCATTGAATTTAATCGCAAATACAGGTTCTCTTGCAGAAGTACAATTTAAAATTAGTGGAAGTAATACTATACTTTCATCTTCAACTGGAACTGGTTCTTTATTTAATGATGAATATACTCAAATAGTAGTACAAAAAGTAGTATCTGGTTCATTTGATGTATTTGATGTATATGCACAGGAATCATTTCAAGGAAGAATTAGAACTAAACTTAGTTCAAGTTTAGAAATACGTTCAGGAACAAATTCATGGAAGAGTGGTAGTTTACTAACGTTAGGTGGTACTAACTTAACTGCTTCGGTTGATGAGTATAGATTATGGAGAACTCCATTATCACAATCAAGAATTGATAATCATACATTATTACCAGATGCAGTAGATGGAAATCATATATCTGCATCATCTACTGATTTATTATTTAGAAATGATTATGAGTATCCTAAAAACAGATACTCAAGTACCTCTATTAAAAACGTATCAATAATACAAACATATGTTACTGAATCGATTGCTTCTAATTTTACAGATATTAGTTCATATCCATTTCAATATAAATCATATGATAGAGAAGTAACTGCAGTTGTACCATCAACGGGTAATAGTCTTGGAAATAAAGTTAGATTTGAAACACAAACATTAGTATCGGATTTAAATTATAGAAGTAGAGCTACTAAAAAATCATTTGACCAATCTCCTGTTGATTCAAACAGATTAGGATTATTTTTCTCTCCAACAAAAGAGATAAATATGGATATAATTCGTTCACTTGGTGAGTTTAATATAGATGATTATATTGGAGACCCATCTGATGATTATAAACCAACATACAATAAACTTAATCAATTAAGAAACTACTACTTTGACCGATATACTTTAAATATTTACGAATATATACAATTAGTTAGATATATTGACCAATCATTATTTAAGATTATATTATCTTTAATACCTGTTAGAGCACAAACAAGTGAAGGTTTATTAATTGAACCACATATTCTTGAAAGAAGTAAAACAGAATGGAAACCATCAACTGCGGTTAAAAAAGATTACAAAACTAATATTAATGTAAATGATTTAGTACCAAGTGGCGAAACTAAAAATTACCTAACTGTAATAGATACTAAAAATAGTACCAATCTTTCGGCAGAATCTAAGGATTTCACTGGAGTTATACCATTAGATACATCTGAAGAATTATCTGCAGATAATATAGGAATAGATAGTACTATATTAACTCAAAATAATACCGTTTTATCTGGTGAAAATATTGGGTTATCACTTTCGATTAATAATACAGAAATTGGTCAATCACTTAGTGGTGAATTTGAGTCTGATATGTTCACACAGATAGGAACAGGACCAGATTCTCTTTCAGTAGCAGGATTTGGATTATTTGGAAATGATGCAAACGCTATCAGAACTAGATTTGATTCTAGTAAACAACTTGTAAAAGAAAGAGTAAAAGTATTTTTACTTAAAAAATCATATACAGTTGATATTCCTGAGAACATAACTCAAGATTCATCACAAGGTACACGATTTGTAACTACAACTAAATTTAAAGAAGTTGTAAATATTTTACCATTTACTGGTTCAGATGGAAATGAATCAGTAGACCCAACTGTAAGTGGGGATATTGTTGGTGTTACTCCATTAAATGGATATTTCCCAACACATTATAGAAACGTTGGAGATTTAACAAGTGGATTGGAAAATTCATTTTTTAATGGCTCTAAACAAACTGCGGCAACTACTTTAGATGGTGGTTCGCCAATTGTTACATTTACTACTAATCCTAATACTCTTAAGGTATCTGATAGTGGAAGGGGAAGTGGAGAACCAATTTTAGAAGTAGATTAGTAGAAATATTATCTAATTTTTAAAATACTTATATTTATATATTGAACAACAATAACAAGGAATTTAAATTATGGCTTATTTAAATAATACAGAAATCACAGTAGATGCGATTCTCACGAAGAAGGGTAGAGAGAAATTAGCAGCTGGTGATGGTTTAAACATCACAAAGTTTGCTTTGGGTGATGATGAAATAGATTATACCCTTTACGAACCCGCACATCCAAAAGGAAGTGCATATTATGATGCAGCAATTAAAGCTATTCCAATTACAGAAGCTTCACCAGATGAAACTCAAGTATTGAGACATAAATTAGTTACCTTACCAAAAGGTACTACAAAAATTCCAAAAGTAGAATTTGGTATTCCTTCGATAGCAGTAAATTCAGATTCTGGACAAGTACAGTTATCACCAACAACTTCACCAAGTGGTAATACACAAAGTGGATATACCGTAATACTAGCTAATAAAAATGCAGGTACTATCGTTGGTAGTGGTTTAGCAGCTGGAGCAGCAACTACACCATCATTCTTAGGAGATGAAATAACTGCAACTGCAGCTATTGAAACAGGATTAACATTCCAATTCATACCAAACCCAAGTTTAAGAGGTTCAGTTAAAACAACTATAACTGTTTATGGAAATGAAACGGGTGGTTCACAAACTATTCCAGTAACCGTAACAGATTTACGACAAAGAGCTACTGTACGAAATGTATTAGGTTCATAATAAAATAAAACAAAGGAAAATAAAAAATGGCACAAATATCAGGACAAGCTGGAGTAAATTTAACAACGGAGTTATCTACCTATTTGGCAGATAATCAAGGTACACTTACTTCTGAACAATTAGCATCTATCGTAAATCAGTATTTAACTGGTGGTGATAAATTGGGTGCAAGTGGTGGAGCAATTGCACAAGGTATCTATAAACGATTTGGTGAATTTGACCAAATTACTGGTAAAGTAGAAGTTGTTACAACTGGACTTTGGAGTGGTGATACTGGAAGTTTAACTTCATTCTTTACTTCATCAACTGAAGTTGGGCAGGGAAGTTCAAATTATTATATAAATGTATATGATAAGAATCCATCAAGTGATACATCAGCAGCTGTACAATATGCAGTTGCATATGGTGAGATACTAGGTAGTGGTTCAATCTCGTTAGCAAACTCAGATACATCAACTTTAGCATCAAAAGCAACTTATGCACAATATCGTTCAATCTTATTAGATAACGATGATACTAAATTTACTTTCTTTTCTTCATCAGCAGCAGGAATCCATGATTCCGATGATATCTATGTAATCAATGTAGCTCGTGCCCGTTACAAAGAGAAAATGGATGCAGGAAACTGGTCATTAAAATTAAGTGGTTCTAATGGAATTTCAACCTTTATTGATGATAGTGGAAAGAAATTCTCAGATAGTGTTGGAAAATCAGGTAGAGTATTTAATGTATGTAGTGGTTCACTTAACTTAGGAACTGAAAATGAAGCAACTGTAAATACACTTACTGCTTCAACTGGTCAAGGTTTAGGTTTATTTTATCCTGACCAAGGATTAGTAATACTTAATCCATCAGCAGTACATAGTATAATTGGAACATCAATCGATAGTGGTTCAAATAGTGGTAAAAGTATTTCAACATCACAAGCATATGAAGGTAAAAATCATTTCTTATTGCATGAAGCAATTCGAGGTGGTGCAGATTTCGAAGCAAGAAGAACAGAAAACGTTTCTACTTCACATTACTTCATAAGAGCAACAAACAGAGAATTTAACTTCTCAAACAATCCTACATTTGTAACTGGTTCAGATGGTTCATTTGCTGAATCAACTTTTGAAACAGACCCTAAAACTTTTATTTCAACAATTGGATTATTTAATGATTCAAATGAAATATTAGCAGTAGCTAAAACATCACAACCTGTTCCTAAATCATTTGATAAGGAAGTATTAATCAAAGTAAAACTTGACTTTTAATAAACACGAATTGTTGTGGTTGCAAACATAACGTTCACGAATATAACCCCACCACGAGTGGGGTTTTTTGTTGTTACCCATGAGTTATAAAATAAAAGTATTATCATTAAAAAGAAGAAACGATAGAAGAGAACTCTTTGATTCAAGATTTTCTGATTTTCAATATGAATATTTTTATGGATTGGATGGTAAAAATTACACCTTATCTGAATACGATACTAATTGGATTGATGGTAACATATATGCTCATTATAAAATACACATACCATCATTAGTATGTGCAAATAAATCACATATCTTAATGTTAAAACAATGTATATCAGATAATATCCCTTACATTATATTTGAAGATGATACTGAAATAATAAAACCTATTGATTTTAAATTTGAAGATATCGTAAAAAAAGATTTGGATGTGTTTTGGTTAATGCCTAAACAATCATCTATACTTTGTTATGTGGTTTGGCCTACGGGAGCTAAAAAGCTAATAAAATGTGTAGATAAAAAAGGTGGATTAATAAAAGGACTGGATGATATGTGGCATATTATAAAAGATACTGGTTATCTAAGAGAAGAAAGTTTGAGTGATGAATACTTTACTCAACGAATGGGAGCTCCTGATTCTGATATAACTTCTTTGTTAGATTATCAAATATCCAAAGAACTTCTATGATTTTAATTTCATCATATTTATATAGAGGAGTAATAATACTATGATAAAGAATATACCTAAATCAGCGGTATGGAGGAAGAGTTTTCCTGTGTACAAGAAATTCACCCTAACCAAAGAGGATAGTGAAGTAATTTCTGGTTCACTTGAGGTAGGGGATTTTGATACTGGTTCATTTAATAAACAAGGAACGATATTTACACATCCTTTATTAAAATCTATAACTTCTAAGTATTATCATCCTGATACAAATCCATTTACTTTATTTGGTGAAGTTCCTGATATCGGTCAAATTGATAGATACCGAGTTACTGGTTCTACTGCATATGTTATTTCAATAGACCAAGAAAAGTATGGTGAAGCAATAAAAAGGAATTCACTTACATTAAAAGACCCTACTAATAGTATAGATTTTGCTGATGATGGGCAAGGAAATATTGTATCATCTGTACCTCTCTATGGACTAGAATCAATTGATTTTGAAACAGGTGATATTATTATAAAAGATGCGGATAACGAATTATTTTCAGGTAGTTTTTTAGGAATTGATTTTGATACGGGTGTTAGTACAATGACTTTTAATGGTGATACAGACCAAATAAGTGTAGGTATATTAGATTTAACCAATTCATCAATTACTACTGCAGTACCAATGGATTTCGATGGATTAGAAATCGATGAAGCAAGGTATGGTAATGTATTCTATTCAGATGGAACACTTGTTGTATGGGATTATCCTATTGATAATTATACTATGGGATATCGAAGTACTAAAACAATACATGAAACCGAAGTACTTGTTAGTGTTAAGGCAGGTGAGTTTAATACCTCACAAAATCCATCAGCAGTAGATGTTCAGTTATTTGCTACACCTGAGTTTCATGAGGTTACTCGAACAGGTACACATTCACGAGATGGTAGTATAAAAATAAAACAAGTGTTGGATATTAGTAAAAAAAGTGAGTTCTATGGTTCAATAGGAACTTCAACTGGTAGTTGGGATGATTATGATACATATAGACAAACCGACCCAACTGGTTCTTATCTAGCACCATTTATTACAACTATTGCATTATACGATGATGATGGAGATATGGTTGCAGTAGCAAAATTACCAACACCAATTAAGAATTTACCAGATATGGATATGAACTTTATTGTTCGTTTCGATACTTAATCTATATTTATATTATACAAAGGAGATACTAAATTATGGCATCAATAGAAGAACTATACAACAAATCAGAATTCGCAAAAGTAGGCAAATCTAAAAATGATAAAACACCAATCGACTTGGATGGTGGTAAAGATTTATCAAATGAAGAAAACTTAGCTAAAGCTAGGGGTGGAAAACTCAACGAGAAAAAATACTCCGATTCTGTTTCACGCTAAAACCTTAGATTTTGGGTTTATATATTAACTCGAAGGATAAATGGGCATATGTTCATATTCCTAAAACAGGTGGTACAAGTATTTCTCAGGTATTAAGAGTTCAACCAAATACTACTAATCCTGCCGGTCACGATTCTCTAAGAATATTAGAGTATAACATGATGGAATATTTTAAATTTACTTTTGTGAGAAATCCATTCACAAGAATAGCATCAGCATACTTTCATGAAACTAGAAAAACACAACATATGAGTTTTGAGCATTTTTTAAAAAATGCAAATGCATATGATTTGTGGTTTTTGAACCAATCATACTACACACATCAGATAGATTCCAATGATAAAGAAATGACCTTTATTGGTAGATATGAAAACTTTAAAGAAGATACTGATTATGTTTTTAATAAATTAAATATAAAAGAAGATATTCCTCATATAAACCGTAATCCAATTTACGAAAAACACCCTAACTTAAATCAACATAAATACTACAAATATTTGTATTCTGAAGAGTGGATGAAAGAGTGGGTTAGAGAGAGGTATTATAATGATTTCAAGATTTTTAACTATGGGATGGACATATAAAGGAAAATGTATAACAGAGATATCAGATATGCCAGAAGGTACTATCGGATTCATATACAAAATAACCAACGGAGAAACTGGTCAATATTATATTGGGAAAAAATCCCTATATTCACACAGAACATTACCGCCATTAAAAGGTTATAAACGAAAAAGAAAAGTAGTAAAAGAATCTAAGTGGTTAGATTATCGTTCATCAAATGCTTCAGTACAACTTTGGTTTCATTCAAACGAGATGGCACTACAAGAAGAACCGAGGGGAGAGATAAACGATACACTAAAGTTAGAAATACTTAGATTTTGTAAAGGAAAGAAAGCTTTAACCTATTATGAACTACAAGAACAGTTCTCACACAACGTATTAGGAGATGAGTTATCTCTAAATGATAACCTATTAGGAAAGTTTTTTAGAAAAGACTTGGAAAATTAAAATATTTTTCGTATATTTGTATTGTTAAAAGTGTAATTATGCTCTCACATCACGAGAAACAAGAAGTTATAAACATATTAAATGATGTATTGGGTGTTGGTACACCAATGAAAAATGATGAACAAGCACATCATTGTCCATTCTGTCACCACCACAAGAAAAAGTTACAGGTTAACTTAAAAACACAATATTGGCATTGTTGGGTATGTGATGCAAAAGGAAGAAAGATACAGAGGTTATTAAAAAGACTTCATGTAGATGCTCGTAGATTAAAAAAGTTATTTGAAATCTATGGAGATGATTATATAGTTTACTCAAAAGATACTGAAGAAGAAAAAGTAGAGTTACGATTACCAATTGAATTTAAATCACTTCTAAAAGTACCAGAGGGTAAAGTAAATCCTGTGTACAGAAAGGCTCTTAAGTATGCTGAAGATAGAGGTATTACTAAAGAAGATATTACAAAGTACAATATCGGTTATTGTGATGGTGGTATGTATTCCAATCGTATTATCATTCCTTCCTATGATTTGGACAATAGACTCAATTACTTCATCGCAAGGTCTGTACATCCTGAGGAAAAGTTTAAATATAAAAATCCACCAGTTTCGAAGAATGTTATCATGTTTGAAAATCAAATAAATTGGAATGAACCAATAACATTAGTAGAAGGTGTATTTGATGCAATGGCTGTTAAGAGAAATTCTATTCCAATTTTAGGTAAATTTATTCCTACTAAATTAAATGAAGCTATTTATAAAAACGAAGTAAAAAGTATTAACATCTTATTAGATGAAGATGCTCAACAACAAGCATTGCGTTATACTATGCAATTCCAAAATCAAGGAATCACTACAAAAAATATTAAACCCACAGATAAAGATGCATCTGATATGGGATTCATAGAAGTAAATAATAAATTAAAAGAATCCAAGCAAACAGGATTCGGTGATATTATATCACAAAAATTAAAAGGTTTATGATAATAAATAAGGTTTACCACCTTGCAGATTTACACATTAGAAATCTACAAAGGCACAAAGAATATAGAATAGTATTCAAAAAATTCCTAAAAAAAGTTAAAGAAGATAAAATTGAGGATTCCCTCATTTATATTGCAGGTGATATTGCTCATGCTAAAACTGAGATGTCACCCGAACTTGTACACGAAATAAGTTGGTTTCTCACCGAGTGTGCAAAGTTGAGAGAAACTGTGTTAATCACAGGTAACCACGATTGTAAT
>VMHT01180083.1_pt1 | contig 29367 bp, 25 predicted proteins | sample 4693611 | NCBI WGS metagenome assembly VMHT01 (sample SAMN12280063, study PRJNA550983) | marine metagenome | isolation source: seawater sampled from same location over 5 years 0.02-0.2 micron viral filtrate | place: USA: collected off the coast of southern California halfway between the port... ... | reverse complement strand
TCGTATTGATGCTGCTCGCAGAATGGGCTACAAAGCCAAGCAAGGCGTAGTCATGATCAGAACTCGTGTTCGCCGAGGTGGACTTAGAAAGGGTAAAATCCACATGAAGAGAAAGCCATCAAAGGCTGGTATCTCCAAGATTACTATGGCTAAGAATACTCAAAGAATCGCTGAAGAGCGTGTTGCTCGTCACTTCCCTAACTTGGAAGTACTCAACTCATACTGGGTTGGACAAGATGGAAAGCACAAGTATTTCGAAGTCATTATGATTGATACTCACCATCCTGCTATCATCAACGATAAGCAACTCGGTGTCTTCTGCTCCGCAAACGGTCACAAGGCTCACAAGGGTCGTGTCTACCGTGGTAAGACCTCTGCTGGTAAGCGTGGCCGTGGTCTACACAACAAGGGTAAGGGAGCAGAGAAGTTGCGTCCTTCTCTAAAGGCTAACCTAAACCGTGGCAAGTAGTCTACTAGCCAGCGCCAATATTCCTTTGCTAGAATGTTGAATTTTTACGCACTGAACTTAGTTTTCTAATAATGAAGAAACTTTCAGGACAGTGGTTCACCGCAAACCATGCAGTGATTGCCCTGAGACGGCGTTAGCTCTCCGCATGATGCACAGTTTTGGTATGTATGAAGCTCTAGTACTGCGTTCTGTCTTACCATAATCCATGCCACCCAAGCGTACAATATTGTCAAAATGATGAACAGCCCGACAATCGAGGTTTTACTAAGGGAAATAAATTGAACACCCATAGCAAAGAAAAAGAAGATTCCCGCCGTAAATACATACACTGGCCACTTTAAACGCATGTCAACAAGCCATACCTTGTCTCTTTAGTATTTGATATATTTTATCAAGTACTGCCAACGAGTAGTGTAAATTTTGCCTTTTCGTCATTAGATAGAGTTGAATAAGTGTTGACACTTTGTTCACCTCATGGCAAGTGTTACTGAATATGGGCTGTTGTTGGTTGGAACAGTTTTAGGTATCGTGATTGGATATCTGCTTGGCGGCAATAAAGAGAATGGTCAAGAGATTAGAAGTGAACTTCGAGCAATGAATAAAGATAGTCGAGAAAATATTCAACATACCGTAGTGACAGTGGTCAAAGAACTAGGTGAAGAACAGCAAAAGCACTTACTAACTGTAGGTAAGAACATCTCAGATCTACAGTTGTCTAATGAAAAGAAATTAGATGAAATGCGTCAAGTTGTTGACGAGAAATTACAAACTACGCTAGAGAAGCGTATTGGTGAATCTTTCAAATTGGTAAGTGAGCGATTGGAAGCGGTTCACAAGGGACTTGGAGATATGCAAAGCTTAGCAACCGATGTTGGTGGACTAAAGAAGGTCCTGAGTAATGTATCAACCCGTGGGGCGATGGGCGAAATACAGGCAGAGAAAATCCTTCAGCAAATACTCGCTCCAGCTCAGTACAGTAAGAATGTGAAAACACACCCTGGTTGCCGTGGGCAAGTTGAGTTTGCAATCAAACTCCCGGGGATAGATGGAAATATGGATGAGCCAGTATGGCTACCAATTGACTGTAAATTTCCCAAAGAAGATTATGAGCGATTGCTAGATGCTTATGATGAGGGTGATAAGAAAAACATTGAAAATGCTTACAAAACATTAGCTTCGAATGTAACTGCAAAAGCCAAGACGATTCGTCGAGAATATGTTGCAGCACCTCATACAACGGATTTTGCTGTGATGTTTTTGCCAACTGAGGGATTATACGCTGATGTTGTTAGAAGACCTGGGTTATTCGAAGCATTACAACGAGACCACCAGATTGTCGTAACTGGGCCTTCGACACTGGCGGCGTTTGTTAACAGCCTACAAATGGGATTCAGAACTCTGGCGCTCGAGTCAAATGCCAGTGAGGTTTACAATGTTCTTGGAGCAGTGAAAACTGAATTTGTTAAATTCGGTGAACACATGGGTAAGCTCCACAAACAACTCAATACTGCAGCAAATTCTATTGGTGGAGAAGGGGAATCAATTCAGCGAAGGTTGCGTGCTATGGAACGTACATTGAAAGATGTTGAAGCGCTTGAATCACCGAGCAGTGATATTATTAATCTGCTAGATGAATAATCAAATCCAAACATCATTTGATGCGGTTAATTCACTATCTGATTCACCGGTATTAACCACGCCTTTTGGTTCCACCAACATAATTTTGCACTCCTCATCTGCATACGGCTTGTGTTGTACACCCTTTGGCACAACATACATTTCACCAGCATTCAATTCAATGGTTTCCTCAGCAAATTCTATTTTTAGACAACCCTCAATTACGATGAACACCTCATCGGTATCGCTATGATTATGCCAGACAAATTCACCTTGGACTTTGGCCAGCTTGAACTGATAGTCATTCATTTCAGCGATGACTTTAGGGGTCCAATGCTCACTAAATTTGTTAAACTTATCTTGAAAATTCACTTTGCCCATATCGGCGCTATGAAGTCTTAATTTGAATAGGTTGGGAAATATCTAAGCCTGATTTCCCCAAATTTGCAATTGCAGTTGTCAAACACAAGATAGCATGTATCTGTCAATATCATCAAAAAAGTCTAATTGGCTTGTAGAATTCTCAAACCGACCATCCCATTCACCATTGCAGAGGAAATAGTCAGGATAAGCATAGTCACCCGCACCATCAACCCTCAAACCGGTGAAACTAACAGAAGCCCCACCGTTTTGATCAGCCACTCCGGTGACGATTTTCACCTGACTTACATTGGTTACAGTCTCATTGAAAGCGTGTCTAAACCACATATTTTGGCCAAAGTCTATTGGTTGTTCCTCATAAGTTGCATAGCGTTCATAGCTGCCAAACATTTTGTCGCTTGAGTATTGCTTAGTCCACTCTGTATCGTTATCACCCATGGTAAATATCTCAATTCCTGAGTATCCTGAAGTAAACCATTCCTCTTCGATGAGTAGTATGCTTACGCCGTCAATGTCGCTAGTGTTCACTAAATTAAAGTTAAATTCGAAGCCAAATGCTTCGCTGGTATAGTATTCATAGTCACAAACACCACCATTTATTGCATAGGATAATTCGTTAATGGGGTATTCAGCCAAATTTGGCTGATTGCTACCAGTCTCCTTCACACTGACAATCTCTATGGGGGTAGTGACTGGGTAACTAACAAAATCGCTACAATATCTGTCATAATAATAGTCCTGTGAATAGTATAGATAGCCCCAATCATCGTCTCCATCAAAACAGTCTTCATCGGTGTCAATACAAAAGCATGGCTCGCCGTTTGGACACATCGGCACTACGCCATATCCCTCTGGACATGATATGCCTCCCATATCGTACGCATATTCTTCACCATCATTAGAACAGTAGAATGCCGCATCCTCGCCATAATAATTCCAATCATCTTCTATGAACATATCCGCCGTAATGATAAATCCAAAGAAGAGTAATGGAACAAGGAAGAAACCTCCTAAATTAATCAGGAATCTGGATTTTGAATTGGCATTACTTTGGCTACTTGAGTGACTGTCAAATTGTGAATTTTGATTACTAGAATGATTATTTTTATCCGGTAGTCCGAGTATTTGGAAAAGTTTGTTTCGATTGTGTAGCCCTTTCGAGCCTGCTCCAGCGCCTTGTCCAGATAACAATTCATTACCATATTTGTCCTCTATTCTAAAATAAAAATGTGCGGTTGTAGAGGTATTGCCTTCCGAATCGGTGCTAGTAGTTGTATCATACCACGCATCCAACCTATCCGTATGTTGTTTTTGATATACGAAAAATGGTGCAAAAAATCCTCTGTACCAAACGTAAATGCCTTTTGTTTCATAGTGGTCGATTCTAACATGTGTAGCAAATAAGAATAATACCAGCATCGACGAGACAAAACCAAAAACAACCACATACAGGAAATTTTGTCCAATTGTGAGGAAATATATTACTGCTAACGTAAATATTACATCAATAATAATCAATGGGATATTTGGGAAATGATGGGATGTCTTTGAATAATCCTCATCTAATTTAGCTACATCAATATTTTCCATTTCAATAAGACGATTACTAGTTTCCATAGTTGGATTTACCTCTGCCTCTTTCGGCGTCAGCGGTTCCTGGGTGAAAATCGATTGTTTGACGAGTGGCTCTTTCTCAGCCTCTTCCAATTTCTCATCCCAGAAATTATTCGACATCATTTGTCTCTCATGTTTGGGCTATTTCTTTCTTTGGCCGGCAGACCTTACCCGTTGGTTCATTCGAATTAGTTATACGGCATCGTCTTGAATTGAATCAGGCCTAACCGCTGATACAATTGTAGCAAAAGTTGACTTTAGCATTCCAAACACCAAGAATATGCCAATTAACGGGAATGGAAGGATGCAACAAACAAAGATGTCGACTCCTGAAAGACCATTTTCAAGCACCGCTTCATACGGATCATCTGGGTTAACATAGACTGTTACCTCTTCACCCGGAGGATACTCTTCATCTGCTTCTCCAGCCCAAGAGGAACAAGAGTTGTCTTTACTAAAACTAACAACATAACCATTGTAAGTTTGATCATCGTAAGTATATTGATAATCAACCCACAAACAATACGTTGTGCCCCCTTCGCTATCGGTAGATGTATCAACGCCGCTATCAAGGATCACACCATCAGTAGGTGTCCAATTTGAGGTCCCTAAATCGGCAATGACGGGTCCGCCTAAGAAAAATAACGCAATAAATGATACTGCACACCATATTCCAGCAAAAGTCCAACCCCCAACTAACCCGCCAAAGGTGGTGGCTCCTGTAAGTGGAATCACGCCCTCATCATCATCGTAATATGGTGGTCGCCAAACCGTACAACCCTCTTCTTGTAGAGTTTGAATTGCTGATTCGAGAATCTTTTGCGCATCTGAATAGTTACTAAGATATTTTACTCCCGATTTGGTTTTGAAAAAATCTAGACCCTTTTGCTCAACCGCCATTCTATTATCATTGTACCATTGAACAATATGCATTGCGTCATTATCACTATCCCAATTACCAACTGGAAAATCAGATAATGAAACATCAATCTCTACTACTGGCGTGACTGCTTCTTTTTCTTTTGAGATTTCAAGTTCTTCGGCCTGTTCATCTTGCTTCGCCAAATTGACATCCCAAAAGTTGTCTGACATTGATACAGGGTTATGTGTATCGCTTTTGTCACTTTGCCCGAACGGTACGCAATTTGACTTGATTATGGGTCTGTTGTCGGGTCCCAGCCTGAAATATAATTACATTCTAAGGCTTTAATTTCATCATAGTGGCTTGAAATATCAACATTGAGTGATTTGATATTTTCAATGATTCGCTCCGGCTTACTTGATTTTGGTATAGTGATGCAACCTTCATCATAGCAGAATTTAATCGCAACTTGAGCTGGCGTACAGTCTAATTCATTGGCAATCTTCTCTAGTTTTGGGTCATTTACCTTATGACCTCTAGCCAATGGTGAATATGCCATCACCTTGGCGCCAACGGCTTCGGTAGCCTGTTTAAGTTCGGGTCTCTGGAGCCACGGATTAAACTCAACTTGATTTACACTAGGCATGTATTTGGCATAGCCTTTCATTGCCTCTAAGTGTGCTGGACCATAATTGGAAACTCCGATTGATTTAACCCAGCCTTGCTCCAAGCAATGCTCCATGGCTTGCCAAACCGGGGCTCTGTGTTCTGGGTTTTCTGGTGGCGCATGAACGAGGTATAGGTCGATATAATCCATGTCTAGAAGTTGTAATGATTTCTTGCAATGCTCGAGTGTTTCATCATAACCCACAGCATGAGCGCGGCGTAATTTTGTCGTAACAAAAACTGATTCTCTGTTTACTCCAGCATCTCTAATCGCTTCACCAACTTCATGTTCGTTGTTGTATGCTCTTGCGGTATCTATGTGAGTGTATCCTGCGCTTAAGGCACTGAGTACCGATGATTTACATTCACCGTTTTTCGACATCAAGAATACACCTAAGCCAAATTGAGGGATATTATGTTCGAAGGCTTTACCGCCATCTTGTGTTGCGTGGCTTATCTGCATGCTAAGGGGGAACTAAAGGAGGTTGATGAATCCCCCGATTACTCTTCCTCCGACCAGGTTTTTCTCATGACCTTGCCTGTCATCTCACCTGCTTCAAGTGGCTCAATATCGTGATCAACAATCAGGTGTTTGATTAATTCGTGCTGAAATACCATTTCTTGACAAACTGGACACTCTAGCTCTCTAGCCCTTCTATATCCCATAAATTCGAGACGCCCCTCTTTGGTCGCCAAGCGCCTTCCGGTGCGTAGCAATACCGATACAAAGACCAATACAAATAAGACAATGAAGCACCCAAATCCCATAAATACGCCTGACGGTGCTGGGTTTTGCTTCAATTGCAGATTTTGATACACTTTGTTTTCAGGTGAGTTTTGATGAGTTGTAAGATCGATGATGTGAGTAAAGTTCTCTCCGCGTAAAGTTAGCAGAATATCTAATCCATCCTCTTCATTACCTGCATCGATTACAACGGTAAAATCTCCATACGCGTCAGTCATTGCTTTAGTACCGCGATACTGATAACACTCGTACGCCCCGACTTCGCATTCAACATAGACGTAATCAAGGGAAACTGGAGTGCCATCGCCGTAGGTTGCTTTGCCACTAATCCGGTAGGTTTCTGCGCTAGCAATTGGGGAAAACAAAACCACCAATATTAGTGCAATGAACAACCGCTTCATGATTCAAAGAATTACTAGTTCCTTTTAGACTCTTGATTTACGCCTTAGCACCTTCATCGTTATTTGTTGGCATTTGCCCAGTAGCTCAGAATCAAATCCTTATCATCTAATTTACCTTCATGGGTGTCGGTAATCTCTCCGTTTGAGTTAACAAAAATCATTGTCCCTGGGGTGTTGATTTCCAATAGTATTGCAACCTCGTCACCCTTCATGAAAGCATAGGTGGTAAGTTCATTGTTAGTGCTATTGTCATCATCATCATAGGCATTGGCCGACTCATGCCATTGTTCTAGAGTAAGCCCTCCTGCTCTCTTGGCGGGATCGGTTGACATTACCAAAACTGGCAACTCTGCTTGGGCATTCCACATTGAGTGCATGGTTGAGTAACATGGTCGATTACACCATTCAGCAGAGAACATGACGATATATGATTGATTTTCCATTCGTTGGTTGTCATAGATCTCTCCATTATCTGCAATTGCCGAAAACACTGGAAATGAGGTGATTTCATCCTCTTCTTGAACACATCCAGCGAGGCTAGGCGCCATTAACAGGGCGATGAAAACGAGAAGTTGTAAACGCACGGTTGTATGCCGACCCGTTTGGTTTTCAAGGTTTTGTTACACTGCATAACCATAAAGCCATTAATCTTCAATCGAACCGACCATCGTGGCATCAAAACAATCTATCGTTTTGATAATTAGTGCGATAATGCTGACTATTTGTTCTGCCAGCAATATTAGTGCTCAAGGAGCCACATGTGAAACACAGGGCGATTCTACTCAAGACCGCGTCGGATGCTTAGATAGCGACGGCGATGGTTGGTCTGACCCCGATGGTAATTGGACTGTGGCGATGGGGGCTGATGCTTTTCCCAACAATTCAAGTGAAAATGCAGACCTTGACGGGGATGGGTTAGGCGATAATTCGGATGATGACGTCGATGGCGATGGAGTGGTGAACGAGGATGACATATGGCCGATGGACGGAATTATCTGGTCGGATAGTGACGGCGATGGTTTTGCTGACCAAGGATTGCATGAATTGTCAGACAATTGCCCGTTTGCCTACGGAAAGAGTCGAATTAGGCTAGTTGGATGTTCTGATATTGATGGTGATTTCATGCCGGATATTTATGATGATGATGCCGATGGAGATGGTATAAGAAATGAATTGGAAAGAGCAGCATCATCGGGAACAATACTTTACGATCCATTCAATCCATTATCAACTCCAAAAGACACAGATAGAGATACTATCCCAGATGTTATTGATGATGATAATGACAATGATGGTTGGCCAGACCTAATTGAGTTAGACCGCGGCTCGGATATCTTTGATGGTGATGAGACGCCATTCAATCTCTACTTTGGTATCAATACTGGGATTTTCTATTCCGGTGGATTGAGTAGTAATTCGTTTAGTTTCGACTATGATGCTGAAAGCCTTGAAATCTCAATCTCAGCTTTCATGGAAATCGTATTTGAAGAGCTCGTTATTCCGCTGCTTTTAATTCCAACATACTTTGCTATATTCTATGCTAGAGCAAGTAAATATCGGGCGGTGTTGGCTAAAATAGAGTCTGCAAAAGATTCCGATGAGTTGATTGTGCTTGAAAAAGAGGTTAATACAATGGTCAAAGAGAGGCGAATCAAAGTTTACCACGGGCTAGTTCTAAGAAACGCCATAGAAGAGATGGAATCTAGTTTCGGGGGCGAAAATAACTCTCGAGAAGAAGAATAGTGAGATTCCTTTTATTGATAGACTGAATTAGACTTACACGCATTCATGGGCGAGTTAATTACGGGACAGGCGGCAACCTATGTTGAAGAAATGCATGTCAATACAGAAGAAAGATATGAGATAATGTGTATCACTAAAGATGTACAACAGATAGTAACTGAATCAGGCATTAAGGATGGTTTAGTGCTAGTCAATCCAATGCACATAACCGCATCTTGCTATGTCAATGACTTGGAGTACGGCCTCCATCATGATATTATGAAGTGGTTAGAGAAGATCGCTCCATTCTACGGAGCTGATGGCCGAGAAGGTGAAGAATACCACCATCATAGAACTGGTGAAGATAACGGAGATGCTCATTTGAAAAGACAATTACTTGGTCAACAAGTAACTATGCCAGTCCGTAACGGAAGGTTACACCTAGGTACCTGGGAGCAAATCCATTACGCTGAATTTGATGGGCAAAGAAACAAGCGAATCCTCGTCAAGGTAATCGGAGTGATATGATTATCAAGCCATCAGTTTAATTTCGCATTCGTCCAACCTAGTCTTGGCAACTACATGGTCTGGGTCGATTTGTAAAACTTCTCGCCAAGCAGGTGCGGCTGCATCAAATTGCTCTGCCTCATGATGCATAGCAGCGATGTGTAATCTTGAATCTAGATGTTGAGAGTCTGCTTTAACTGCCGCTTCAAAATCACTCATTGCGTTATCATTGCGGCCCCATTCGAGATATAGTAGCCCTCTTTGATGCCATGCTGGGGCATAATTAGGCGCAATTCTAAGTGCTTCATTCAGTGGTGTTTCAGCACGTTCAGGACGATCTAACGCGATAAAGCAGGCAGCAAGTTGGGTGAGTGCTTGATGATGATGTGGCGCCTTTTCAAGCACGATATCCAAATCTTCTCTAGCCCTTGACCAATCTCCTAAAATCATCTCTGCTTCTGCCTTGCGGAATCTTGCTAGGGTAAAGTTAGGCGCTAAATCAAGTAATATTTCAGCATCGTCGAGTGCTTTTCTGCCCTCATCCAAAGCCATGTAAATACTGCATCGGTTTAGTCTGGCACGTATATGGTTTGTATCGGCTTTCAGTGTCTTACCGTAGTATTCCAATGCTCTACCGAGGTGCCCTGTTCTAGCCTCGATATTACCTCGGACATAGGAAATCACTGGGCTATCCCCGTGAATATCTGCAACATCGATTAGGCTCGCTGCAGCGGTAATATCTCCTTGGTCAAGCGCTAACAATGCGGCCTCCGCGGCTGCTGAAGAGTCTCCTTCTGGTAGTAATCTTCGAGCCCTAGTTAGGGCTTCTTCTGCACCATCCATGTTGCGTAATAGTCGATGTGTTCGAGCAAGGCCAAGCCAAGCGACGCCTAGTTCTCGATTTAGTTTCAATGCTCCTTCAAAGGCCGAAATTGCAACCGAAAGAAGTGTTGCATCAGTCTCTCCTGTACCATCGCGTGTCTTATCGGCGTTAACAAGATGGAGACGGCCTTCAACGACATGTAGCAGAGCATGGTCAATACCAACTGGGGTTTTATCAAGTAAATTCTGGGCATCACTAGGCCGGCCATCCAGTAAATATCTTGTTGCGATTTTGGCCCTCAGTTCACCGTTCATCATGTCTTTGTCAAGTGCTTTTACCAAGGATTCCTCGGACGCTGTTGCTTGGCCATCCGCCACTAACAAGTCCGCTTTGAGTAGCACCATATCGCATCCTCCAGCATCTAGTGCAACTGCGTGAATCGCGGCTTTGAGTGCTTCCTTGATTCGGTTTGGTTTAGTCGCTAAAATTGTTGCACTAAGCGCCCATGCATCACCATTTTGCCGATCCAAATTAAGACTCTTGTTAACAGAATCTAAGGCTTTGCTAACTTCGCCCTCCTGATGAAGTAGATTGGCATGTGAAAGCCAATCCTTGGCTTGGCTAGGGTCTTCTGCTAGTGCTTGCTCAATGGCTTCCAATGCCTCAGAGCGGGATCCCGCACGAGCCCTCAAACCGGAAAGTAATGAACGGTCAGCGGGAGTATCTAGGCCAAGTGCTTCAAGACGTAATACATCCCTTTCCGCTTCCATGTCCCCCATCTTGGCAAGTAAGTGTGCATGAGCTCTAAGTAAATCTGGATTATCTGGGTTGACTGTCATTCTCGCTTCGAGCCAATGCCTTCTCAACACTTCATCACCACGCTCGATAGCAATGAATTCTAACGCTTCGAGTACGTTGGCATTACCCGGGGATGAAGCATAAGCAATACCAAAACAGGTCTCTGCCCAGTCGTATCGTCTAAGACTCATGGTTGCATGACCTAGTTTGTGTGCAGAAACTGGTTTCAGTCCAAGCGTTTTAACATTCATTTGATGAGTGTCAAAAATTTCTATTAGGCGCATAACCATGTTTGAACTGGTCTGAGTAAGGAGGTTTGTGGCCCCAACTTCACTATCTACAGAGATTGGAGAGACCAGGGTTTCGAGAGCGGATAGGGCTTCAATAAATGCGTTAGATTCGTCAAATGATTCGCTGTTTTTGCCATCCAGCTCTAGTTGAGTTATGGTGCTGTAGGCCTTTAATGCCCCATCCAAATCAGGGTTTGTGGCTCTCAGTGCATTGACCATGTTATTTAGATTGGATAATTGTATATTCAAGTCAGATACTTGGCCATTGAGTTGCATGAAATGGGCGCTTTGCGATTCCTGCAAAACAATGTTGAAGTCATTCAATTTAAGCATCTTTTCGTGGTTCTGTTTTAACCAGTACCCAACGCCCCCACCTGCACCAAGGCAAGCAATCCCAAACAAGGCTGTAATTGGTTCCATGCGAATGGAGTTTAGTTTGACCCTTTATGCTCTCCGGCTGTAAGCAAGTGGAATAATGGCTTTTTTGACCCTTAGAAAAAAAGCCGATTTGGGTTTTTTTAGGTTAAAACGTCACATTCCAGCATGTAGTAAGACTCACATTCAAAGACTATCATTTATCACGAACATATAGGTCAAGCCATGTCAGACGAAATTGTAGCCGCAACTGATAATAGTTGGTTTGACAATCATCTTAGGGATTGGGCTGACAATGGATGGGACATTGAGGGAGTCGCTGATTACCTAAACGAAAACTCAGCAAATGCTACTGAGGCTTTGATGCGCGTTGAATACCTAATCGGTGCTAGTGAACAGTTGATTGCTAGGATGAATTATGATTGGTTAGACCGTGTTGACATTTCCAACGGTTTATTTGCAGAGTGGAGTGATGCACTTACCAACCCTATGAATTTTGAACAAATTGTTGTACGTTACGAAGAGTGGGCTAAACATAATCGCCGTTGGGAATTGATACTACATAATTCTCAGAGAAATTGGGAATCTGTTATGTTAGGCGCAGAACGGACATTGGTTTTGGCTCGTTGTGACTCATTGGATGAATCATCAAAGCCAGCAATTAATTTGTTGATACCGATGATGTCGGATCCTAGTTCGTTTAGTGAAATTGATACTATGATTTCCGATATTGAAGAGAATGAAGCCCGTCAAAAACGCACTGTATATGCTGCTATTGAGGGTTTACAGTCTGACGGTTATGAAGTAGAATATATAGCGGAAATGAATCTTGTTGATGCGATAAATGAGATTACACATCGTCAAAAATTACACAATTTGCATGAGATTATCCGGTTGCAGATAATTGATGAAATCGCTGAATATGATGATGGGCTGGCTGATAAATTTGAAACTCAACGGAAATTATTGTTGAATAACGACTCAGAAGAGTCGATTCAAGAATTGTCGAAACAGGTTTCGAATATGGGGCTTGATTTGAAAAAGCGGCTGTCAAAGATAAATTTGGAAATCGCCAACTGGGCCGAAGCTGGGATTGTTTTTCCAACGACGGCCATTGTTGCAAAAGACATGTTTGAATGGGAAACCAATCTTCCAGAATTGACTATTGACATCGAGAAGCATTTGGTTCAAGTCGAGCGCTACAATTTCTACAGTAATCGAATGAATGATGTTGGTTTGGCAACACAGTACATTGGTTATTTGGACCAAACTGATACTTTGGCGGAAATGGTAGATGAGCTAGAATTACGCTGGCAGGAAGCAGAATTGGAATGTTATTCAGTAATTGAAAAATTTCAAGGCCGGGGCCTAGTATTAGATGATTGGAATACTAGAATTGAAGCAGATCCAATAAATTCTCTAAATTTGATTAAATTTAATGCGGAAAAATGGCAGAAACGGCTTGATTGTATTGACGAGTTGTTGAAGATTGACATTTCATTTGAAGGGAAAAGTGATGTTGAGCAACGCATAAATTTACTTCGTGAGATTGATGCTGGCGAGGATGTAATTCAGGATTCTGAAGTGATGATTGCTCGTTTAGTAAGACGTCGTTCTCGACATAGGACGTTATTGGAGAAAGAGTTGATGGAATTAATTGCTGCTGGTAAAGCATCAGAAGATACGGCATCAAACAAACTCGATTTGGCCAGTTTCGAGGATTTTGTTGCCAACGCTCGGAAACATGGCTCAACAAATAATGCAACACTGTCTGGCAACTCAATCATTAGTGGTAAAATCGGTCAGAGAATTACTGAAAAGATAGATTATGAGTTGAATTTGTTTGAGTCGGCTGGCTGGTATGTTAATGATATGCGGTCAATTTTTGATTCAAATCCAATGCGTGTTGCTAGATTGCTTTCAGATGTTAGAAACCATATGAATAACCATGATGCTTTACGAAGAAGATTGGTTAATATGCCATGGAATCGTAACGTAGCATTGGCTTTGCAAATCCAAGAAGAAATGAGAGATCCCCTCAGGCTTGCTAAAATTAACGAGCAAATCCCTGCTATGATGAAAACATTAGCGATGAGTGAAGTTGAGGATGAAGATTTTACTTTCACTCCGTGGCAACCCACTCCAATCAGAAAAACGCTATTACCAATTCCAGAACAAATTATGCAACCAGTTGATTCTCTTGGTGATGCGCATGAAGCAATGCTAGAATCAATGGAACATGAAGGACAGATTCTCGAAGAAGAGAACGTTCGCGAAGATGAAATAGTTCGCGAAGATGGTTTAACAGACCACGAATTTTGGGAAGATGAGAAGTGGTCTGCTGAGCGCTGGCGTTGGTGGCGCAAAAAGCACGGTGAGAAAGAAGAAGCGGTTTACACGGAGGCTCCTTTAGAGGATGTGGAGTCGGAATCTTCACAGCAAAAAACGTCAAAAAGCATTAACGTCGATGACTCTGTTGAGATTGAACATCTTCATATCATAATGAAAAAGCTTGGATTGGATGAAGAATACAACCAAGATGCTGATACAGCACAGCAAATATCAGAGATTCGTCGAAGTCTCGCTAAGAATGTCGGAATAGAACCGCGAGACATTCGAGTTGATCGAATGCTGCGCTTGATTCTACGACTATTACCACAATCAAACGAGCATGACAATAGAAGAAAATTACTGATAATGAAGATTGCAAGCGGGCTAAAACGCTATCAAAATTGGATAAAAATGCGCTTAGAAGCGCGCCATAAGGCCGGTAAAAACAACTTGATCCTTGATTCAGCAATCTTGGGTAAAGCACTAGAAAGAATCCCGGGGCCAGGTTTCCGTGTTCCGTTGGAAAGAGATCAAAAGGAGTTGCCAGCCCTCAATGAAATGGCTGATTTAGCAGTGGAAGTTGACAAATTAATCTCAACAATGAATCTTTCCAGTTCAAGTGGAGTTGTTGTCTCAGCTCAATAATTATTGCAACTCTTCAAGCAATTCATTTTTCTCGTCTGCTGAAAGTGATTCCTCAATTGGAGCTGCAGTTACAGATATTTCAGGCGCAGGAGGCAAAGGTGCATCAAGCGGTATCTCCCCTCTGTCAAAACCCATAGGTGGCGGTGGATTCATCATAGAGCCAGGTGGCAAAGGTGGAGGAAGTGTTGCTGGAGGCAGTGGAGGTGGTAATGGGGGGCCGGTAGGAGAAATTGGAGGGGGTGGGGCTGTTGTCGGTGGCCCTTGGGGTTCTGGTGGCTGCATTACTGGAGGCGGTGGCGCTGTTGTCGGTGGCCCTTGCGGCTCTGGTGGCTGCATTACTGGAGGCGGTGGCGCTGTTGTCGGTGGCCCTTGGGGTTCTAGTGGCTGTATTACTGGAGGTGGTGGGGCTGTTGTCGGTGGCCCTTGCGGCTCTGGTTGCATTACTGGAGGTGGTGGGGCTGTTGTCAGTGGCCCTTGTGGCTCAACAGATGGGTTCTCACTGATTATTATCGGAGGGACGGGCTGAGCAGGTATTGCTAGGGATTCATGTAAATTGGTTATTGATTCAGTATCAAATTCCCCTGTATCCATATATTTTGCAATGGTTGGTCCTAGAAGTGCCATGCTTGCTCTAAACATCGGCCTGTTTGACCCATAGCCAGTAAATGCTACTTTGTGCTTAGAACCGCTAGTCGAAAATTCAAGGGTGTGTACCTCAAGATGCATATACGTCCAACCAACTATGCCTACGGCTAGAAGAATCTGTCCAAGAAATCCGATAAATGGAATGAAGAGTGTAGCAAGTCCGACTAACAATGAAGTTATCCACATCCATTGATGCTTATGCATTAATTCATTGTGGCTATGTGAAAATCCCGTTAGTTCATTTTTCAATACTGCTTTTACGTTAAGCCTTCGTTGGCCATCGTCATCATACGTTGCCTCTATGATTCTAATCAGGTTATCACTAACAATTAGTGAGGTGTTTTTCCTCCCATTGGGTGATTCATTCAACGGATATTCTGCAACTTCTTCTCCAGACATTGCTAGTACTGGTGCCACTCTTACGGGCAAACTCCACGGGGCTGGGGTTTCTTCAATGTGGGATGACTGCTCAAGATGATTTTCTTGTTCTTCATCGATTTCTGACTCGACTATTTCCTCTTCGATTGGTTTGATATCGGGTTCTTCGGCCACTTTTGAAACTGGGGCGAAGGGGTCTTCATCATCGTCAGGCCATGCGGGTGGCTCGTCGCTCATATTTACCGCAGAGCGGCTTCAATTCATTATATGCTCGTTGAATTAAACATTTAGCGATGTACTTCGGCAAGCCATGTTTGTACATCGTCACGCTTACCGTAGCCTTTGCCTTCTTTTGTACCGACAACTGTCTCAATCGCTGCTTCCGAAGCGATATCTAGGGTCTTGTCACTAATGGTGCCGTTGTAAATTATTGCAATTGCTCCGTCTGCTTCATTGGCTGCTGTAGCAAGATCCTTTGGTCCGACTGGTTCGGTTACCGTTCCATCCATCATAACAAACACTGCTTTACGGGGCGGAACACCGTCCAAATGAGTAAAGAATTCTTGGACTTCTTTTGGTGCTGTTTCCTTCTCGAATGTATCATCCATGCCGTCTGCCCAATTTTTATCCTCAACTCCTGCTTTTTGATCATCAGCATCATGTTTTTGTTTCAATTGATGTGCAAACTTAGATGCTTCAACCTTCATTGATAAGCACTTTGTTATGGTCTTTTGTGGTAACAATTCCCATTCCTGTCCAACTGGTGCTTGAGCCACAAAATCAACCTTCATCATTTGATTTAGTTGACTGAATAACATCTCGCCACCGCGGTCGCCGTCGATTGCTAGAATTACTGTTTCCTTACCATTTGCGAGGTCAATTAATTCTTGCTTTATTGAACCTGCTCCGTCTGCAGAAATAGCATTCTTAACGCCGCAGTTGAGTAGATTCCTTACATCATTTCTTCCCTCAACAACGATTAGTGAAGATGAAGATTCGATGTTGGGTCCACAAGTAAGTCCATGGAATTGTTTTGCAGTTCCAACGGTTAATACTGAGCGAACTTCTTCAATAACTGTCTTTGATGCAGCTTCTCCAGAGTTTACCAGGTCAAGAAGTAATTCCTTGGCCCTGTCAACAACCACTGTTCGCTTTGTCGCTCTAATATCTTGTATTTCCATTACCGAGATCTTTGCAGTACAAGGGCCAATCCTGTCAATTGTTTCCAAAGATGATGCGATAATTGCAGTTTCGACATTATCGAGACTGCTTGGGATTAGAATCAGACCGTGAACTTTGCCACCTCTGTTTTCCATTTCCACATCAACATGACCAATTCTTGCAGTCCTCTGAAGTTTTCTTAACTCAAGTTCGTCTCCAAGTAGGCCTTCTGTCTGGCCCATGATTGCACCGATGATGTCTTTTCTTTGCACGGTTCCGTTGACTTTAATGTCAGCACGAACCATGTATTTCATTGCTTTATTTCCTTTCGAGTTGTTGCCTCCTCGATTATATTGTTTCTTTGCCATATGAATTCCTCATAGTCCACAGACCGGCCAAAAGGGATGAGGGAAAGCCCTCAAAACCAAAACAGTGACCCGAAAGCCTCTGTATGAATGGAGTGTGAACATACAGCCGTGGCAGCACATCATTATTGAATCCTCTTGTCAAAATTACCTAGAGTTCGCGTTTTAAAGATGGCAACTAGTTCAATAATAGTAAGTGCATGGGGGTGTTGTGTCCGAACCTATATCCTACAGTCTGGAGGCGTTTCACAGCACCATTTCTGTGATGCTAGTGGACAAAGTTCTGACTAGGGAAGAGAAGCGGCTAATCATTAAACTAGCCAGTGCGCTTGGATTGAGTGAAGATGAGCCTTCTAGGATTTACCAGGCCGTTCGAAATGAAGAAGAAGTCAAGGGCGGTGCGCCAATAGATACCAAAAAGGCTCATGAGATCTACACCAAGGTGTTCGAAATTGCTATCGTGAATGCGTCTTTATCGAGAGATGAATTCAGAGTTCTTGCTCACTTGAGAGACATATTCCATATTGATGATAATGAACATCGCAGAATTGAAGAAGAGTTGCGGGAAATTGTTAGAGAGAAATTCCAGGACCCGAATGTTATCGATAAAATGCTAGGAACGCTGAGAGATTCGGTTAGTCTAGTAGGCGACTTGTTTGATGTCGTTCGTAAGAAAACGGCGGATGGGGCCAAAAAATGAATGTTAAACTTGACAAATTTCTTGAGCAATCTACGCCAAAAGTTCTCAAATCAAATCGTCGATGTTTAAAATTTCTCAACGATGCATACGCTGCAGGAAATCCTGGAATGATTACTCGACCCAGAGCCGATATAACAGCAGATCACGGGGGATTTTCTGCCCATTATGGCTGCCCCGACCCTGAAATGCGAACCATAGCATCTTGGTTATTGACCTATGGCAAAGATAAGCCGCGCAGGCTAGCAAAACTGATTCCTGCTCTATGGCGACGACATGGGCGAGAGGATTTGAAATTAGCCGGCCTACTTTTGGCGAACCTTTCAACGGAAGAGTTGGGTGAGGATCCCTGGATGGCCCTAATTCATTTGTTTGGTAGCCAAGAACCGATGGAAATCATTCTTGAAATCGCAGAGGAAATGAACCGTAGTGGCCATTCTGTTCCTGATGACGAATGGTTAGTTGCTATGGCTCAACAAAGTCCATTGTGGCATCAAATTGCGATGTTATTTATCTCTGTGAGGAAAGAAAATGTCTCACTCCTGCGCGATTTGGTAGCCTCTGCTCCAGGTGGCGGAGAATTGTTTGAAAGGATTAGAAATAAATTATTACAACAGGATAATTGATGCACTTAGATGAGATAGCGACAATATGGCCGAGAGATTCTTACCAACAGAAGACCCTGTGATGGAATCCGTTCTTCAGTGGACTGTCGAAAGGGATGCTAAAGACGTTAGAAGATTGCTTGAGTGGTTACCCGAGGCGCGTAGTAGTCGTGAAAGAAAGGCGCTAATGGAGAGGGTTAGAAGCCTACTAGAGGAACTCGAAGATGCCATGAATAAACTTGATGAATTACATTGATGATTAGAATGACCACAATACTAATTTTCGCTGGCGGCAAAAGTACTCGAATGGAACAAGACAAATCTACAATGTTTGGTGGAGTAGATAGAATTCATGCTGAGTGTGTGAAAGCCAATGTTTCACGGATAATTACTCTGTGCGGGAGTAGTGATAGGTTGGATGATTTCACCGGCGAGGTTTGGGTTGATCCTATTGATTGTCAAGGCGTGTTAGATGTTGTTAGATGGGCGGTTAACCAACTAAATGACGATGTTTTGTTGATTCCTTGTGATGCGTTTAATATATCCAAGACAGGGATTGAGGAACTAATATCACACGGCAATTGTGTACCAATCGACGAGTTTGGTAATCGTCAGCCATTATTTGCTAGAATCTCTAATCCTGCAGAAATAGAGTGGGATGCAAATTCACTAAGTGGCCTCTTTGCTAAATTCCCAGACTATGAAAATAAGGCGATCCGTAGTGAGTTTAATAATTTCAATCAAACTTCAGATTTGAAAAATCTCCACAGGCAATAGCATCGACTACCATAGGGTATAGAATATGTTCAAACTGTTTTACTCGAGCGGCTAATGTTTCTTCTGTATCTTCTGGAAATACCTCTACTTCACATTGCGCAATTATCTCACCTGTATCCATTCCAGCATCGACATAATGTACTGTACAACCGGATTTATCTGCCCCTGATGCAATCACGTCTCTGTGTGCGTGCGCACCTGGGAAATCTGGTAACAAAGAGGGATGGATGTTGAGTATTTTACCTTCCCAGCGGGCAACAAATTGTGGGCTAAGTAAACGCATATATCCGCTAAGGATTACTAATTCTACTTCGTAATCCACTAATACCTGTTCAATTTCTAATTCGTGGGCGATTCTTCTTTGATCACCCTTCAAATCCGATGAGGACTCAATAACCACTGTTGGCACATCTAGGTTTTCTGCTCTCTCTATGCCTTTTACCCCAGATTTATTACTGACAACAACGGCTGTCAAATGCATACAATCTGGGTTTTGTTGGTGTTCTAGCATTGCTTGCATACCACTTCCCGAACCTGATAATAATATTGCACAACGCAATGGGTCATCTGCACTGGCAACTCGCGTTGTGCTTCCACTAGTTGCCATGATTAGAGGAAGGAGCGCTTTGCTTTGATTGCTTCGATTTTCAGTGTCTAAACAATCGGTGCCCGGTGAATAGCATAGAGACGCCTAGGTCGTCTGCTGCATCGATGACTTCCTGATCTCTGATGGAGCCTCCAGGTTGTACAATAGAGGATGCACCTGCATTTGCTGCTTGTTCCAATCCATCCTTGAACGGGAAGAATGCATCTGATGCGAGTACGCAGCCTTTGGCTCGCTCACCAGCCCTTCTTGCAGCGATTTTCACCGCTTCTACGCGACTGGTTTGGCCCGGACCAATGCCCACGGTAGCAGTGCCCTGAACCATGACAATGGCATTTGATTTGACTTGTTCACAAACTCTCACGGCAAACTTCATGCTATCTATTTGAGCCTGACTCGGCTCTATTTTTGTAACTACTTTCGCCTTTGTCCAGTCGATTATTGGAGCCTCTTCAGTTTGAACAATCCAGCCGCCTTCAATTGGTTTCTTTACCAATATTCTCTCCAATGGCGCTAGTCTGTTATTCGGTGATTCAATAGTCAAAATTCTGCGGTTCTTTTTCTGCATGATTATTGACTTTGCATCATCATGGTAGCCCGGCGCCATTAGTACTTCAATAAACAATGGCTCCATGGCTCTCGCAGTATCTACTTCTACGGGTTCGTTAAAGCAAATAATTGAGCCAAATGCCGACTCTGGATCACTTGCTAATGCTGCTTCATAAGCCTCAACTTGAGTCTTGCCTAATGCTGCTCCACACGGGTTATTGTGTTTCACAATAACACAGACATGAGGAGTTTCTGGCCACTCATCAGTAGATAGTGAGCGGCATAACCTTAGTGTTGCATCTGCATCAGAGTAATTGTTGTAAGACATTTGTTTGCCTCCTTCGACATGTGCTGTGACTAATGTTGAATGTGTACCAACTACCTTTGGGTCGATGTATAATGCTGCGGATTGATGGCCGTTTTCTCCATAGCGCAATGTGTGTAATTTTGCCGCAGAAGCAATCAAGACATCTGGCAATCTAATCTCTTGTTCTGATTTATCAGCAAATGATTCTGCTCGACCAATCCAGCGGGCGTGTAATTCATCTGAAATCGCTGCATCATAGGTTGCAGTGTGTTCGAACGCCTCAAGGGCAAGTTGTTGGCGAAAGGCCAGCGAAACAGATTCATGGGAGCCTACCGAGTGTAACTCTTCGACAACTTTAGTATAATTATCAGGATTGCAAACCGTGATTACATTACGGTGATTTTTTGCCGCAGCTCTGACCATTGTTGGCCCGCCAATATCAATCATTTCAAGCAGGTCCGGATCGTCCAATTTTGGTTCTTGGTTTGCTGCAGCAGTGAATGGATATAGGTTACATGCTACAATGCTTATTGGCCCATAGCCCAATTCTGCTAATCCGGCTCTATCATCATCGCTCTCAAGCCTTGCTAACAAAGGCCCATGTATTGCCGGATGTAGTGACTTTACTCGGCCATCAAAAATCTCTGGATGACCCGTAACATCCGAAACCCCGATTACTGTAAGTCCGGCATCTCGCAACTTTCTTGCTGTTCCCCCGGTTGAAATTAATTCAAATCCAAGGCTATCTAATGATTTAGCAAATTCAACTATGCCTGTTTTATCATAGACGCTGAGCAAGGCTCTTGGCTTCATCGACGTTGTCATTTATGCGACCCAATATGTGGTCTTCTTTGAGCCGTATGAACATAGCGATATGGATTTAATCGCCACGGGCAGAGATTACTTGGTCGACTCTTAACAGCCCACAAGCCGTTTCGCAGGCTGCTTCAAGAGCGTGTAGCACGGTATCAGAGCATTCCCAAACGTCCTCCAATGTGGCTACTTTACCATTGATATCGATTCCGCAATTCTGCCCTCCTAAACGAATCTGCGAGCGAAGTTCCAGCAGACCATCGAGCATGTTGTTGCCAGAATTTGATACTAAAGTTGCAGAAATTGATTCTAATGCTCTAGCAAATCCTTCAATTGCTAACCTTTCTCTACCAGATATTGATTCAGCATATTCTTTGAGTTGTAATGCTACAGTAATGTGAGGGTTGCCCCCGCCGCATAAGGCGTAACCAGACTCTATTGATTTTCCAACTGAGTTAAGAGCATCATAAAGGCCGCGTATAAACTCCTCACTAGCCGCTCCACCGCCCCCAGATACATCGATTGTCGTCAATCCTGAGTCTTCACCAACATGCAAGTAAAGCCGGTCACGTAAGCCTTCAGCGCTATCATAAGTCTCGACGTTCATTGATTCAAATCTGCCAAGGGTAGTGTCATCGATACTGTCAACGTGATCAATAAGCAACGCTCCTGTAGCCAAAGCAACATCTTCAGCACCTGATTTTTCCATAGATGCTACTACACAGATTTCGTTATCCGCTAACTGATGCATTATTCTTGCATCTATTGTTTCAGCACAAAAAACCACTTTTGCACCACTGTCGATTATTTTCTTTGCCTTGTGATTGAGAATTTTCTCTTCAGCAGCCATGAATGAAGTCCACTGTTCGGTAGTTGAAATTTCAATTTCGGCATCGTAGCTGGTCTTCTCTATCTCTAACGGACAAGATAAAACAACCACCTTCCCGCTGTCCAATTTTCTTGGTAATTTCTCTAAATCTAGATTTTTATCAATGATAATCCCTTTGACTAATTTTGTATCAGAAAGACTGCCTGTGCCCTTTTTTGCCATCCTAACTAGTTCGGTATCAATAATCCAAGCTCCGTCGCTTTCCCGAGCAATATGTTGTGCTGAACTTACCACTAATTTCGCTAAAATTCCACCGACAGATTCTACGGAAGTACCTGTCATTGCTGTTCTAGCGATCGATTCTAAGATTTCAGTATCGTCAATGCTGACTGGTTTAGAAATCCCTTCAATAATTTCAATCGTTTGATGCATAGCATCTTGATAGCCGTTTACTAAGACAAGAGGATGGAGGCTTTTTTCTAACAAAACGCCTGATTCTCGCATTAGTTCACTGGCAAATATTATGCAACCTGTAACACCATCGCCGCAGGCGTTTTCTTGTGATTCTGCTAATTGAACAAAGGCTTTTGCCGCCGGATGTTTAACCAGTAATTCAGCAACAATCTTGGCCCCGTCATTAGTAACTGCTGTCTCGCCATTGGTTTTGTAAAGCATTTTGTCTAGTCCATTAGGCCCGAAGGTACCCTTTAACAAATTACCGAATGCTACTGCTGCAGAAACTAATTTTTGAGTTACTGCAACCCCACTAGTTACTGATGTTGTTGGCCTAACTATAGCGACTGGAGCACGGCCAGAACCATCGTTAGGTTGTTGAGACATGCTACTAGGCAAAAATCACCTATTGAATAAGTCTTCTAAGGAGTGAATTACTTATCTAAGCCGTGAATCTTTTTCGATTCATCATTACTCCAGTGGTATGCCAACTTGAGTAGTTTCAGATAGTGTCCAAGGTTGTCACGCTTCATCTTGTCGTGCAATGCTTCGTTAGTGATGAAGATATCACCCCAAAGATTGGCTGCTGTTCCCTTGTTACCCTTAGGTAAGTCGAATACTTCCTTCGTGGTTGGTTCAAGAAGTGAGCGCCAAACTCTTGCAGGGTTTACTGCCATGGTAACTTCAATAATTACCTCGGTTTCCTTAATTCCTGTACCTGTTTGCCAAGAATCGTTACCCAAATCAGCGAGGAATGGTAGTGTCAAATCTTGAATTGATAAACTAGTCATTGGGTCTGCGTTGGTTAGAGAAGTGTACGCCTCACGCATTCTTCCACGATCTGCGCCTCTTGAACCAGTGATTGATCTCAGTTTGTCGATTGAGGTTGGCACTAGGAATCTAATGTCTGTGTAGTACACAAGTGGATTGTCATCCTTGGCACCGAAGATGTGTGAGTATGGTGCAGAACCTGCTGTTTCACCAAGTAAATCGATTGGATAAATCGTCTTCAAAGCATTGTTTGCAATTGATTGAACAATTCTTCTCATCAATCTGTCTGGTGCACTGGAGATGTCATCGAAGGAATTCATGTATTCTTCCATATCAATGATATCATAACCTCTAACAGACATAATTGAATGTACGCTTGGGCCGACAACTTTCTTTTCTCCATCGTGGAAATCTGCTTGGCTAATCCAGCGGGCTCCTTGAGCGACATCGCTAGCAGCGACTAAATCTGCATAAGCCTTGAATCGGCGAGTTACACGGTTCATAAAGTCGGCTTGATCAAGTTTGGTGAACACTGTTGCTTCGTAGTTGGACTTTAGAGCGTGGTCAGCGACTTGGCTAGCGTTAACACAAGTTAGTAGGTTACCTTGGTCGGCAGGGTACATAATCAGTCTGCGCCTCTTAGAGGAGCCGCCCAATTGTCCAACAAGTGGGTCAGTCAGTATGTAGCCCAAACAAGCGCATACCTCGAATAGTCGAGCGTACTTATCTTCATCACTGGCTCTAGCAATCCACTCATCAAGTCCTGGCTCAATACAGTGGAATTCTAGCGGGACCATTTCCGAACCTGCACCGAACATTTGTCTGACGGTTGAAGAACTCATCATACCCATCAAAGAGTACATCGAAGTCTTACCAGTAGTCATGAATACATCAGTAATTCCTTCCTCACCGAATGAGAGTCTGCGGTCTGGTAGGTTAACTAGTAAATTGAACGCGGTAGGTGTGTCTCTGTTGCCGTCAACCGCTGGCCAAATCCATGTGTGCGGCCTGGTAGTTAGGAAACCGTTAGCATCTTTACCAAATCCTGCAGGTGAATACCTAATCCAACCTAAACGGTTGTTGAATGATACGTTTCTGTGCATTAAAGAGGGGTAGAAACACTTGTCTAGCGGGTCTGAGTCTGGCACTACGCCTCTGTGTCCAAGACCCCAAAGAATTGGTTCCCATTCAGGAAATTCGCCATCTTTCTTACCCAAAAATACGTGATGGTCACCTGGTCCGTCGCCGGTTAAGAATGAGCCACCCATACGCTCTTCGTCTCCTGTGGAGCAGAAGAAGAAAGTTTGAGTTGTGAACAATTGCTTAGGAGTCCACATGTTGGCGTTGATGATTGTTTTTTGCTTGAGGAAGTCTGAAACATTCAATATTCTTCTTTCGAACTTGAATCGCTCTGCTTCAATCCATGTTGAGCCTAGGAATAGGTTCGTGTTTAGCAACTTGGCCTTTGCCGGGCCAATATATCTAACACGAGGGTCTGCTCTAGACATGTCGGTCGCTGGAAGTTCTTCCCAAGGGCCTCTTCGAGGAATGTAGTCCATGAATGCTTCATGGGCAAATTGCTCAACCTCTGCTTTTTTGACGGTTTCTTCAACCTCATCCATAAGTCGAACATATGTTTCGCTTGGATTGATTCTTCCGGTTGTTTGATATTCTTTATTTGATACTGTTCTATGTTCCCACATTTATTTCACCTCAGAATTTTTTAGCCCCTGCTGGAGTTTCATCCTTTTTATCTTTGGAATCGTCTTTCGCACTTTCTGCTGCTTCTTCAACCTCTGCCTCGCTGGAAGCTTCTTCAGCAGCCACTTCTACGCTTGGTTCTTTAGCCACCTTAGGCGTTACTTCTTGCATCTCTGCAACTGCATCGACTTGATCCTTAACTGAAGCCATCATTTCTTCGACAACTGCAGCTGCAGCGGCTTCCGCTGTTTCTTTTGCCTGCTCGATTGTCTCTTCATTGGATTGTCTAACCACAGTATCTGCCGCAATTGTTGCAGCTACCTCAGCCTTAGCGATTACCTCCTCTTCAGAGGCTCCACCGCCAACACCACCGGTTGCTTGTTGTAGAATCAGTGCCGCAGTTGCAGTCATTGAGGCATCAACATATGGTGCTGCTCGATAGAAGTATTGAATCATAAAACCGAGGGTCCCGCAGACTGCTCCTAGACCAATAATCCAGCCATTGTTGATGTTTTGTACATTGTCTGGATTTTTGTATAAATCATCAGAAGGTATTCCTGTTTCAGGTGGCCACCAAGTCATGCCAAGTGCATTGGTGATTGATTCTACGGTTGCCCAAACTGCAAAAATAATCATAATTATTGAAGCGTAATTTACAAGTGTTCTATTTTCCAAGAGAAATGCTACCAAAGCATCCCCCTCTTTCCTATCGCTATCGCTTTGCCCATCCGCAGCGCTCATGGTGTTCCCTGCTTCGGCTTAATATTAAAGTGGATTGCCTGTTTAAGCCGCTAATTTACCGTTTATCAGCGGTTTATCTGCGGCCTTTTCGTGTTTTTCTACGCTGGCTTTTTCCAGAATTTTCCCAAGCCTTACTAGAGCGACTGCGCCGATCTTGGACATCTTCCCAATGTGGATTAGGACGCTCCAGGCCATCTGGCATCTCATCAAAAGTTTTGACTGAAATCGAAATTCCACCCAGTTCATCTTGTAACTGGCGGATATTAGAACCGCCTTTTCCAACAAGTGTCGATACCATGTTGGCTGGAACATATACGTTTGCGTTTGAGTTCGTAATGAATTTTACTTGTGACTCAACTCCAATCCATTCGCGAATCTTCCTGACCAAAGATTCCTTGGCTAAGGCCCGGATAGGGGATATTTTTCCTGATTGACCTTCAACTGGGACAACTGCAATTTCAGAGCCAAAAGCAAACATTTCATGAGTTATTTTTCCGCTTGGAAATTCTACCACTTCAATTACCGGCCTTGCTAATTCCTCTTGCATTCCAGTTGGTGGCTTTACTGTCATTTTAAGCTCTAATACTTGCTGAATTTGTCCTGCTTCAACATGAAGAATCGTGTCGAGTACTTGGCTGACTAAACCTAATTCGACCTTACCAATCAAACGTTGGATTGCTTCTAATGCTGAGTTTGCGTGGGTGACGCCGAGTAAGCCAACCCCTGCAAGCCTTACATCAGCGAAAATTTCGAAGTCTCTTGCTCTTCTAACCTCATCAAAAATAACGAAATCTGGCCTAACCAAGAAAATAATCTCAGCAGTCTTTTCCAAATCGCCTTCAAGTGGCGCATATTGAGTAATCCTATCTGCTAGTTGTAAATCTCTTGGAGCTTCCATAGTTTTGACCATCGTTCCTAAATCATTGTCTAAATATTCTGCAATTGCTTGAGCAAGTGTAGTCTTTCCAGAACCAGGGCGGCCACAAATGAATACTCCTCGGTGATGGTTAGAAAGTCTCTCAATCAGTCTTTCATCTAGTTCATAATCACTAATCGAAAGTTTTGCCACTGGTCGAACAATAGTAATTTCCCTAGCATCGGCAAACGGAGGCCAAGCACAGGCTATACGCAGATCGCCTAACTGAACTACTTGGCAACCTTTCCGGTTTATTTCCAAAAAACAATCACTTCGATGGTTATTTTGTTCAACTAACTCAACTAATTCTTCTTGCAGTGACTCCAAGTGAATTGTGTCCCAGTTACCATCATCTTGTTCTACTTCGACTAGTTTCAATTCGCCAATGTTGCCGCGCTTAACCCTAGGGGGACAGTCGGCTTTCAAGAATAGTGTGTGAACGTCATCGTCCAATAGGCTCTCAACCACTACGGGTAACTCTGGGTGGTCGCCATGCTTAGCCATGATGTGCTGTCGTTAGCCGAAGCCTTTGACCCTTCGCATGCACAAAGGTTCAATCAATCGTTATCTTGAGTTACTGTTGGCTCCATCATTTCGATACTCCACCAAAAAATTGCGATGGTAACTAAAGAAAGCCCGTATGTTTCAATGCGAGAGTCGCTGCCCCACATGGTCATGCACCACTCGGCAAAAATGATGGTAACAACAGCAAAAGAAAATACATTGAGGAATCCAAAAGAATTCACACCAAGGTGTTTGAATGTTGTTTCACGATGCGATACGGCCCAAATAAAACCAACTATGGCTGATAAGGCAATCGCAGTCCAAGCCGTGGTGAACGCTTCACGCGTCATTATGGCCGTAATGATTGTAATGACGGCGACAGCAACAAGCATCCTCTGCACATTGGCGTAGGATATTCCCATGGTATGAGCCAAAGGCTTCCAATTATTCAATGCTGTCATTCAACTCAGTTGAAGTGTTTTGAATTTCTCGGTTAGCAAATTCTACCCATTTTACACTTCTAATTATTGCTCCTTGTTGAGGATAGATTGGCGGCTGAGATGAATTTTGATAGGTCTGTAAAAGATGTAGCCATTCTTTAGTAAGGGGTAAATCTGATGTATCTAAAACACATATACGCTCATATTGTTTGGTTTTAATAGTCAACTGATTCAACGTACTATTCTCAACAACTATGCTACCCATAGAGCCAAAATATTGTATTTTGCGATTTTCTTTGTTACCATTCCAGCCAACATCAATGCATGCCTCTTTCATACCGGGGAACTCTAGCGATAGTTTGGCATTTATTGGATAATTATTGTCGTTTAATATCAGATTGCTAACCGATAACCGAGTAGGCTCTAACTCGCCAAAAGAGTAGCAAGCTGTATCAATTCCGTGGATTGCCATGGCTTCGAATATGTTTGGATTGTCTGGCGGTTGTCTTTTGGTAATTCGGTTGAATTCTATCCTTTGTAACTCCCCGATTTCACCGTTGGATATTAGTTTCATAGCTTCGCTAATTGCTTCATTAAATCGTAGAATATGGCCAACGAGTAATTTACTACCTGTTTCCTGAACCTTGGCAATTATCGATGATGCTTCTTCTTGAGAGAGGCCTATTGGCTTTTCAATGAATAAGGCATTACAGTGATCTAGAAGTGCCAATGCTAAATCGTGATGTGTGTCCACAGGAGTAACTACTGCCACCGCATCCAATCGATGATTGGAAACTAGAGTTTGCCAATCTGTACAAAATGTATCTGCGTACTTGGTTGCTTCCGATTCTGTTGATGAATTGATATCGCAAGCGTGTATTGCTGAAATCAATCCTCTATCTTTCAACACACTAAGAGTCTTCAGATGAGTCATACCCCACCTGCCGCAACCGACAACTCCAACCACTGCGCCCATGATGTTATCATCGGTACTCAGTCGGTTTGAGAGGGTTGCCCTGGCCGTCGACATCAGTAAAAACAAATTCTTCTGGGGTTTGAATGTGTGCATAATCTCCTAGATTCTGTTTGTGGAACCCTTGACTTTCATAGACCTCTGGTGAGAATGAGTAGCCTTCAATGCCGATATATTCGGCTCTTGATACCCGCGTAGTGATTCGATGATAGCCATGGTGCCACAGGGCTAATGCCGTGATTGCGTCTTGACTTGTCGCGATTCTAAATGGTATTTTTGGAAATGGTGGCGTCACACATTTATCCGGCACTAATCGATTAGATTTCATGAACCTAGGCAAGTTTATCCACTTACGCATGAATAACCATCTAATTCTACGATGGGCTCGATTTGTATAGGTTGATTTGCTTAAGAACCTCGCTTCGTATGCATAAATGATATGTTTGATTTCATCCCAAACGCGTTTAGTAATGACATATGCCCAAAAATGGCGATTAGTAGCAATCAATTGGTTCTCTTGCTCGCCTTGTTCATCTATTGATGCTGAGTTGATATTGTAGGCAGTTATAGTTCCTATATCGTCATATTCGCTGGCCCAATCAGATATTTTGAACACGGTCTCGACGTAATGCTCTCCCAGTACCAAATCATCTTCTAGCAATAGAATTCTATCATAACCTAAATCATCAAACAGTCTCCTACGAGCATCGATTAAATGCCTCCCTATTCCCCAGTTATTGACTCTGCAGACTATTTCGGCATTGGGGAATTTTGATTTTGCCATCAGTTCTTTGATTTCTTCTTGCCTAGCGTTTGGTCCACCGTCAATATAGACGAACAAATCATGCTCGTATGCCGCTTTGTTTTGCTCGAGACTTGTTAGTACCTTCGT